>Ga0209270_1000123_pt1 | contig 200972 bp, 193 predicted proteins | sample MTBAKSrepl1MetaG_FD_187456 | JGI IMG/M metagenome (GOLD analysis project Ga0209270, IMG submission 187456) | Enrichment culture microbial communities from Arthur Kill intertidal strait, New Jersey, USA, that are MTBE-degrading - MTBE-AKS1... | ecosystem: Environmental > Aquatic > Marine >...
ACTCCGCCAGCGTTTTATCTCCTCTGATTGCCGCCAAGGCCACTTTCGCCTTAAAATCCGCCGAGTGATTCCTTCTTGTCCGTCTCATCTTCTTGCTCCTTTCTTTGACCCTATTCCTAAGGCCTCTCTTGAGCAAGTCTTCCACTTATATGGCTGTCTTATTTTCCGGAGCCACTTCTATTTACCGGAGCAAGTTGCAAGGATCAAAACCAGGCTTAAGAACCTTCATGAGAAAGGTAGTATTGAGCCAGCCATCGATAATGATTGCGACTGCCTGCTTCTGCTCAAGAAGTATTTTGGCTTTGAGTGGTCACAATAGCGCTACGGTAGCATTGGAAGTCAGAAGAGGGTCGTTCTTCGATAATTAAAAGGAACCATTGGGGACGTACTTAAAAAATTAAAATATATTCCGAACGACAGCTGTGGCATTGATCAGAATTCGGGGAGAACCACAGGGTATCGTCAATAAGGAAAATAAAGGTACCAGACCTTGGACTGTGAAATTGATCAAGGGGGAAACGCGGCGGAATGTCAAGAATCAAGGCCTGACACGATTAACCCTTTGATGAATGTTGGGGGCTGGCTCCTGTGTTCTCCTCAACCCAAGTAATTCTCCACTACCCAGCGGCTGAGATAAAGGCCTGCTCCCATACCGATCATGCTTACAAAAAAGCGGTCATGATTCCAATATGCTCACCGACCCACCAACCAATCGCACCGCCCACGGTTGTTCCCAGAAGTATCAGCAGTTTCGCCATTAGCGACGCTCCTCGGACAATGGGGGTCTTGTTCTTTGCTTTACCTTAATATAAGATCCATGCAAGTAACAAGACCTAACCCCAAAGAACTCTTCACTCTATTGACTCAGTACGACATTTGATATATCTTAGCTATTGAAAATTGACTTTGCAGTGTTGTGCATGTCGATTCCCATCATGGAAAAAGCGCCTGTTTTGTAATCAGCTTCTCTTGTCAGGGGAGTTATATGAAACTCCGGTGCATAATTGCTTATAACCATCCTTATCCTGGTGCTTGCCGTGAGCGTATCGGGACGGCGGGAAACAAGTCATCATAATAATCCAGGGCTAATCTGAAAAGGAGGGAACCATGGACGATTCCAACCGGGGGCGCGGCGCATTCATCTACATGACGATTCTAACCTCATCACTCTTCATCATCTTTGTCGCTTCGTATTTCTTTGTGGATATTAGTGGCCTGGTCCAGGGCGATAAAACCAAGCCTGGTCTGATCGAGGCCGCCTCCTATCTCTGGATCATGCTCAATCTCGTATTCCTTATCTGGAACTCCAGCCTTGTCAAAGGCGTCAAACGCACCATGCTGGCTTTCGTCATTACGACTTTGATCGCCTTCGTGGCCGAGGGTCTGGGGGTGCATTACGGGTTAGTCTTCGGCCATTACCATTATTCGGATCTTCTGGGATATAAGATCTGGGCCATTCCTATCATCGTGTGCCTGGCTTGGGAACCGATTCTCTATGCCGCCTATTGCATTACCGAATTTCTCATCCCCTCAGTGGTAAAACGGTCCAGCCCACTCCAACACCGGATCTTGTCCTACGTAGTGCTGGCTCTCATCGGCGGCATCGCGACAACGGCGTGGGACCTGATGGTCGATCCATTTGCGGTGAATCAGGGCTGGTGGGTTTGGGAGGAAGGCGGAATATATATGCAATCCATTGCCGGTGGTGTTCCGTTCAGTAATTTCTTCGGTTGGTGGAAGGTGGCCTTTGTATGCCATCTCGTCTATCAGATCATTCTGGATACCGGGCCGGCACCACACCGATCAAAATACATCACGGTCTATGGACCGATGATGTTGTATATCAATCTGTTCATCGGTGCTATCGCCAACACCCTCGTTATTTTGAAGCGCACGGATGTCTTCATGATCGGCCTGATGTGTATGGGAACGCTGATCTTCATCATGCTGGCCAGGATTCTCCTTTCACCGGGGCTGAACCTTTCCCTGGAGAAGCAACAAGCTGCCTTCATACATACCTCCGCGGATATGGAATAAAAGGGGAACAGATTGGTATGGGAGAGCTCCTATAGGGGGCAGGTCTTGTTTTTTGCTTTCATATAAAATTCATGCAAGAAACAAGACCTGATAATCATCTAAAGGCCTACGCGAAACCATCGCAAGAGACGTTGAGAAATAGAAACGGAGGAGGAAGCGATGGGATTGTATGCGGGCATGGATTTACATTCACAAAATACCTTTGTAGGAATCTTGGAGAAAGGGAGCATGCGGAGAGTTTACCAGAAGCGGATACCCAATGATATGCCGCATCTTCTCTATGAGATTGAGCCATTCAGAGAAGAGCTTGAGGGCATTGTCGTTGAGAGCACCTTCAACTGGTACTGGCTGGTAGATGGCCTCATGGATGCGGGATATCGCTGTGTCCATCTGGCGAATCCTTCCGCCATGAAGCAGTATGAAGGGCTCAAGCATGTCGACGACAAGCACGATGCTTTCTGGCTGGCGCAGATGCTGAGCCTGGGCATACTGCCGCAAGGGTATATCTATCCAAAGGAAGAACGCCCGATTCGGGATCTCTTAAGGAAAAGATCGTATCTCGTGCGTCAACGGACATCCAACATCCTTTCGCTGCAATCCATGATCGAGCGACAAACCGGACAACGAGTCTCATCCAACGTGCTGAAGAAGATTACCGAGGAAAAGATCAAGGAGCTTTTCAAGGAAGATCACTTGGTCCTGTCCGCCATGGCAAATATGCTCACGATGAGGGCGTTGGATCAGCAGATTCGGATCATTGAGAAAACCGTGAAGAACAGCATTAAGCTGCGTAAGGAATTCGAATGCCTCCTGACGGTGACAGGCATCGGAGATATCCTCGCTCTGACGATCATGCTGGAAGTTGGCGACATCCGGCGCTTCGAGAAGGTCGGCAACTTCTCTTCCTATTGCCGGTGCGTGTCGAGCACGCGGATATCGAACGGCAAGAGCAAGGGCAAAGGCAACTCCAAGAACGGCAATCGCTACCTGGCCTGGGCATTTATAGAAGCCGCTACGATTTCACGGCGCTACAATGAACGATTAAATCGATTTTATCAGCGCAAAGCGGCCAAAAAGAATGGGATCGTGGCAACTAAAGCTTTGAGCAACAAACTGGCACGGGCGTGTTACTATGTCATGCGGGATCAGGTCCCCTTCAAAGAGGAGATGCTGGCTCCATGAAACGGCGGGAACGGTGAGACAGGGCATGGGGTTGGCTGATAACCACGAGACCTGATTCGTCCACCGTTTCACGCCTTATATCACATTCAGCGATGTGCTGATAAAAGAAGGATCTGCCTTTGCCATGAGTCGCACGGGTTTGGTTATAAGCCAGAAGTACTGTTATCAATCGATTGAACATGGCAAGGTACCGACGTTTTTCTGGGGCAGCTAAGCTGCCAGGGGCTTAAAGCAGGAAGGGGCATTTTCCTTCTGTTTTATACGATGCCTTGAACTCGATGGGTGACTGGTGCGGATCGTTCCGTAGCCGGCTAGAAGAAAAATAGGCCGCAGATAACAAACGGCAAACCGCTGCATGTGGGAACGGGTAACCCTGCAGAAGAACATGCGTCTCTGCGATGGAGAAGAACATTCTTGTTGACAGGGGCCTTTAATGGGTGACCCCAAAGACCGCTTGTTCCGCCGGGGTGTAGCGTGGCCATAAGGCTGAACAATTCAGGGAACGTTGGGGGCCATGGGTGAAACATTGACATTTGATGGGGCTCCCATTACCGGATCGAGGAACCGCAGGGGGCGTCCGCAAGCCATTAAACCGCTCATCATCCTATCGGTGCCAGTCCATCGCTATGTCGGTGTTTATCCTACGACACAATAGGACAAACACTGATACCGCAATTCGCCAACCTATACTATTTCTCATTCGATTTATGAGGGATACGCGTAGGGTCTTCACCCTGTAATACGCTTTTGCTATTACGTCTGGAAAATCTGATACGAGTATCTGACAAAAATGCAATGCCTTATCGATGTAAGGCATAGAGGAGGATACCCAGAATGCAAGTTCCTATGTTGATAACTCATTTCCTGGACCGGGGTGTCAAGCTCTACGGCCCCAAGACCTGTATCGTCGATGGTGAAAAGCGCTTTACCTACAACCAGTTTGGCGAACGGGTCAATCGGCTTTCCAATGCCCTTATCGGTGAAGGCGTCAAGCAGGGCGACCGGGTCGCCTATATCGGCCCCAATGGGCACCGGATCCTCGAGTCGTACTATGGCATCCCCCAGATCGGGGCGATCCTCCTGTGCATCAATATCCGTTTGAGCCCGGAAGAGATCGTGTTCATTCTCAATCATGCCGGCGCCAAAGTGGTATGCGTTGATTGGGAGTATGCGCACCTGGTGGCCCCGGTGGTCGACAAACTGGAGACGGTCACGCACTTCATGCTGTTTACCGACGGCCATCGTCCCGACGGCATCGATTGGCCCGACTATGATACCCTGTTACAGGAGGCTTCGACGGAATGGCCTCTCCGGCCGGACATGGATGAGAACGATGTCGCCGAGCTCTTCTATACGAGCGGCACGACGTCCCGGCCCAAGGGCGTTATGATGACGCACCGGAACATCTATTCGAATGCCATTAATTATATCCATATGCTCAGCGTTACCGATGCCGACACGCAGCTACACAGTGTGCCGTTGTTTCATGTCAACGGCTGGGGCTCGCCGCATGGCATCACCGGTTCCGGCGCCACCCACGTGATTGTCAGGGATTTCCGCGCCCCGCACGTGCTCGCGGCCATCCAGAAGGAAAGGGTGACGATCGGCGCCATGGTGCCGGCCATGGTCACCACGCTGCTGAACTATCCCGAAGCCGACCGATACGATACCTCCTCATGGGAGCGGATGATCATCGGTGGGGCGCCGGTGCCGATCACGATCTTGCGGGAAGCGCAGGAAAAATTCGGCGTCAAATGCTACCAGGCCTATGGCATGACGGAAACCTGTCCTATGCTGACGCTGTCGACCCTGAAAGACCACATGAAAAAACTGCCCTTTGAAGAACAGCTGGTCTATCGGGCGAAGACCGGCAAACCTGTTTTCGGCGTCGATCTCAGGGTTGTCGATGCGCAGGGCGAGGACGTGGAGGCCAACGGTGAGGCCGTAGGGGAGATCATCGTGCGTGGCAACAACGTCATGAAGGGTTTCTGGCAGGAACCGGAGGAAACCGCCAAGATCATCATCGATGGGTGGTTGCACACCGGTGATATCGCCAATATCGACCAGGAGGGTTTCGTCCAGATCGTCGACCGCGGCAAGGACATGATCATCAGCGGAGGCGAGAATGTCGCCTCCGCTGAAGTTGAGATGGCTATCTTCAAGTTCCCGGCCGTCATGGAATGCGCCGTGGTCGGCGTTCCCGACCCCAAGTGGGGCGAAGCGGTCAAGGCCTTGGTCGTATTGAGGCCAAACATGGATGCCTCCGAGCAAGAGATTATTGACCACTGTGCGACGCTGCTGTCCAAGTTTAAGTTGCCGCGTAGCGTGGATTTTGTGAGTGAACTACCGAAGACCGGCACCGGTAAGATCCTGAAACGTGAACTGCGGGCAAGTTACTGGGCGGGTCATGAGAAGAAGATCGGCGGCTAGCCCTTTTCAAAATTATTATTGCCATCCGATGATGTCATACCCCTTTTCCTGCAGGCACTTGTTCACGAAATTTTTATACAGGGGGGGTGGTTCCGAACCCTTGATGATGCCTTGCACCAAACCGGACGCCCCGCCGACGGCGGCACCGACACCGATGCCCCGACCCAAATTGCGTGTAACAGCACCCGCCGCGCCGCCGATGACAGCACCCCCCGCCGCCCCGACGGCGGTGTCTTTGGCCGCCGCGATCCCGGCATCGGACTTGACATAATCATCGGCTAGAGCTTTACACTCCGCTATATCTTTCTGGGCCTGCGTTTCGCCTACTGTACGAAGGTGTGCATTAGGGTAAAGAACGGGGCCTGTGGCGCATCCCACCAGAGAGAGGATCGAAATCACCAACAGTAGCTTCTTCATCCTCCGTGCCTCCAACAAATAATGTTTCATCCATGACCAATTTGGATAGTACTGTCAACACGATCATTGATCAACGGTCGCAATAGACCGTAGAGACGCTGTCGCGGATTTTCCGCGTCCATTCAGGGGCGCACTTGTTTCTAGCGGGCTAAAAAAAGAGTGATGATTGTATCATGTCGGCTCACTTCTTTACAAACTGTTACTATAAAGTGGCAAAAAATCGTGGCGAAAGTCGTGGATTTGTACGATACTATAGGTATGGCAACCAGAGGATAAGAGAGAAAAAGGAGCAGCTCATGAATATTTCCCCCGTGTCATCACAGTCATCCGTTGATGGCGGTGGCAGCGCCAGCTCAAAGATAGCCCAACTTGAAAAACAGATAGCGGTACTTGAAAAGAAGATCTCGGAAGAGCAGCAAAGTACGACCGATGACGCCAAAACCAAACAACAGAAGATCGAGCAGTATCAGGCGCAGATCCAAATGCTCGAACAACAGATCCAACAATTAAAGAACAAAGCCAACCAAAGCAGCAAGGAAGACACAAGTTCCACCCAATCTTACGGCGCGGCCGCGAAGCAGGATGATGTATCGGTCAATCAGATCGATATCGTCGTTTAAAAAATTACGAACGACAGCGGGTCTCAACTTAAGAAAACTTAAAAATGCAATTTGCCCCCCGGCTTAAAGCCGGGGTGACGGAACACTTTTCTCTCTTGCCGCTCCGCGCGAACTCTCCCGGAAGAAAGTTTCCTATCCTTTATCCGCAAGAAACGGGATGCGCCGTCGCACGGCCCTGGAAATGAGGCGATAGCGGGTCGACAGGGGGAAGCGTGCCAGGTTGGTCTTGACGACCCCGCGCGTATAGGCGGTCTTCCGGGCATAGTCCACGCGTACATCCAGGATGACGGGCCTGCCTTTGGAGGCGATGGCGCGCGCCTCTTGAAGCGCATCCACGATGTGCTTGTTCCTGCGGACCTCGATATACTCGGCGCCTGTGGCCTCGGCTATGCCGGAAAGGTTGTAGGCCGGCAGAACCGTGCAGGTCTTGTGGCGGTAGGGAAGCTTCTGTGTCTGCGAGATCTGGGCCAGCTCGCCGTCTCTGAAGACACAGTAGATGATGCCGGCCCGATTGGCCGCGGCCGTGAGCGTTTCCATGCCGGTCATGAGGAAGCAGCCGTCGCCCACCACCGCGGCCACCTGCTTGTCCGGATGGGTCAGCTTGATGCCCAGCGCGGCAGGAACGGCATAGCCCATGCAGTTGAAGTCGCAGGGCGCGATGAAGTGGCCGGCCCTCCTGACCGTGAAGTGCTCGGCCATGAGGAAGGCGTGATTGCCGACGTCCGAGAGCACATAATCATCCGGGTCCATCAGCGCGCTCAGGTGCTTGAGGAAGAGCGCGGGGTTGACGCCGCGGCAGCGGGTCTTGGCCCAGCTCTCGGCATAGGCCTCCTTATCGCCGCGGATCTGCTCGGCCAAGGCCGCGTTCTCTGGCCTGGCGGCGTTCTGGCTTTCAAGGGTATCGATCAGGGCGGATAAGGTGATGGCGGCATCGCCCGCGATCTTGATCCTGGCCGGATAGTTCTTGTCAAAGACCGTGGGGTCGATATCGATATGGATCAGGTTGGCTGGCACCGTAACACCATAGCTGCCGGTGGCCACCTCGGCGAAGCGCGTGGCCACCGCGATGAGGCAGTCGCAGTCCTTGAAGGCGTTCCGGGCGGCCGGCACGGCCGAGGCGCCGAAGCCCATACCGGCATGCAGGGGGTGCGTGCCGGGGAAGACGCCCAGACCTTGCATGGTCACGGACACCGGGGCCTGCAGGAGTTCGGCCAGGCGCGTCAGCTCTACGGCGGCATCCTTGCAGCCCCATCCGGCGAAGATGCCCGGATGGCGGGAGCCCTTGATCAGGTCCACGGCGGCCTGGATGGCTTGCGCATCGGGGGGCGTCGCGCTCGGCTGGGTTTGATAGATCGGCAGCGTGGCCACATCGCCCTCCATCATCTGGATCTCGACCGGGATCTCGATGAAGACCGGTCCGGGGCAGCCGGAGACGGCCGTGTCGTAGGCATCGAAGACGGCCGGCACGATCTGGTCGTGGGCCGTGATATGGAAGCTCTTCTTCACCGCGCCCTTCACCAGCTCGCGCTGGTCGATTTGATGGAGCTGATAGTGTTTGCCCGTATCCAGCCGCGGTGCGCCGGCGATGACCAGCAGGGGGATGCCATCCAGGTAGGCCTCGCAGATGCCGCTCATCGCGTTCGAGACCCCGGCGCCGGGCACGACCAGGGCCACGCCGAGCATGGCGGACGAGCGAGCGATGCCGTCGGCGGCGAATGAGGCGCTTTCCTCATGCGTGACCAGAATGGGGGTGATCTTCTCGGAGAGGTACAGTTCGTCATAGAGCTCGGTATTCTGCATGCCGGGGATGCCGAAGGTATGGGCGATGGGCAGTTGTTCCAGGGCATAGCGAGCCAGCCAGGCTCCGGTCTTTTTCATGATGGCGTTCTCCTTATCTTGGGTTGCGTTTTAGGTTGTTTTTTTAGGCTGCGGCGTGTTTGGCCTGCTCGACGGCCGCCATGACGTCTTCGCAGCGCATGGGTTTGAACCCGGGGCCGAACTTCTCCTTGGCCAGCCGGAAGATGGTGGCGTTATAGGGTGCCGGCACCTTGTGTTTCTCGGCCAGGCGCACGATATAGCCGGTGAGGGACTCTATCTCGCTTGCGCCCGAGTCGCGCAGCAAAATATCCTGGGTCATGCTGGACATAAGCATGGTCTTGATCTTGCGCTTGAAGACGGGCCGGGCGATCCAGGCGGGTATGATGGCCCCCAGGTGGAGCAGGGAGAAGGAGGGCATGCCGCCCATCCGGCATTCCTTGAATCCGGCGGCCTTGATGATCTTGACCCCTTCCCAGAGCGTATTGGGCAAGAGCTTCTGGTAGACGGCGAAGTTCGAAATGGGCTGGTAGCCCTGGCCCACCAGCGTATCCAGGGCATTGGTGAGGTTCATGACGATCTTGCTGTGCACGGCATCCGCCAGGTGATCGACGATGATGGTCTCGCAGCCGCGGCCTAAGATGGCCTGCACCATGCGGAGTTCTTCCCGCAAAGAGTTGTCCGGCGTGCCGATCAGGAGCGGACCCTTCTTCTGGTAGGCCACCACGACCGGCTCGTCGCGCCGGGCGTTGAAGCTGACCACGGTGTAGATCACCTTGGAAAAATAGCGCGACAGGATGCTCTGGTTGTCCGTGCCGTTGGCCATCGATACGATGACCGGGCGGTCGCCGAGCGTCTTTTCGATCATCTCGGCCATGGCGGGCAGGCTGTAGTTTTTGATCGCCAGCACGATAATGTCCACATCCGGCAGCTCGGACAGGGTCTGGACGGTCTTGATCCGCACGGTCTCGCGCGTTGTCTCGGGGTTATCGGACTGATAGACCGTGATTCCTTTCTGTTTCAAGGCCTGCTGCACCTCGCCGGTATCCATGATGTAAAGGTCGGCATGGTGCGGGGCCACCCAGGCGGCCACGGATGCGCCGATAGCGCCGGCGCCGATGAAAAGCACTTTCTTATCGTGATAATCCATATTTCCTCCTGCTGTCGGTTCTATGATGTCGGGTTATATCCGAGCTGGGCCGAGATCTGCGCGGTGGTGAACTTGACGGTTTCGATGATCTCCTTGCTCAAGCGTTCGATCTTTTCCGCATTGCCGCTGAGGGCAAAGCCGGCAATCACCACGCCGGCATGGTTGAAGATCGGCCCGCCGATCCCGGCCAATCTGCCGATGGACTCCTGGCGGTCGAAGCTTACCCCGGTCTTTTTGACCTGGGCCAGCTCTTTCAAAAATTGCGTCTTGGACGTGATGGTGTTGGGTGTCAAGGGGGTGAAGCGATAATCCTCCAGCAACCGTTCGCGCTCCTTACGATCCATATGCGCCAGGAAGGCCTTGCCGATGCAGGTCGAATGCAGAGGTACCGTCGATCCGGCCTGCGGGAAGGTCATGTAGCGATTCTCGGGCTCGAAACGCATGATGATTGTGATGCTGTCGCCGGTCAGCATTCCCACGTTGACGGGCTCCATGAACTGAAAGCTGAAGCGCTCCATCCAGGATCTGGCGGTGGTGATGAGGTCCAGCCCGGCAAGGCTCTTGAGGCCGAGCTGAAGGACCTGGGGGCCGAGGCGGTATTTTTGGGTGAAGGGGTCTCTTTCAACCCCGCCGATGGCCTCCAGCGTGGCCACGATCGTGGCCGTGGTAGCCTTGGGCAAGCCCAGACGGCGCGTCAGCTCGGTAATGCCGATGGGTTTTTTTTCGTCCCCGATCAGGGCCAAGATATCGAAGGCCTTTTTTATGGATCCCAGCAAGCGCTTCTCAGTATTCATAGATGCTCCAAAGTCGCATATTGCCGTACAATGTTCGATAATGTCGAACAGATAGCATGTTTGTTCCGGGAGCGCAAGGTGTAATTTGTTAAAATACGGCAAAGAAAAACGCGTCCGGGATAAAAGCACCGAGAGATTTCAGGATTAAGATCTCAGATTCCAACAATGTTTATCCAGCGCGCCGGAACAAAATAGACCGACGTTCGACACAATTCCGCAGGACAGTGGAATTGGACATGCCGATGGCATGCCTTTCTCGCGCGCTGGACTTTTACCTGCGGTTCAGCAGGGCAAATACCTTCTTTCTCCTCTTTTTATCTATCAACACGAACAGCATGGACGAACCGACGAGCATGCCCAGGAAAAACGGCTGACGCAAAATCCTGAAAGATACCTTGGTCATCAGCTTCAAGCTGGCGTAGATGCCCAGGAGGATGGCGTGGTCCATCATGAATTTGTAGACCTTGACCGGAAACTTGAACAGAGCGAAGGCGAGCTTCGCCGGGAGGACAACAGACTTTTTTATGAACGATAGAAACAGCTTCATGTCTTTTCTCCTCTTCAAGATGTGGGATGATTGCGGCCACCATAGAAGGGAAGCTCATGAAGATCAAGAATTTTTTGCGTGGTCCTTGCAGGGCGCGACGTATGCTGTAACAAACAATAGGTCCTATACGACGTATAGGACCTATTGTTATCTGATTACCTCGCGCAGGTGCCCATCCCTGAGTTGATGCGCGATTGGATCTTCAAACCCCTGAAGCCGCTGTCGATGGTGATGGGCGCGGCCATTTTGGCAAGGTCCTTGTCGATTACAATAGTGTAGCCCTCGATCTGGTGGATATCGTCGAATTCTCCCGGCTCATCCTGAGCCAGCTGCAGGCTCGCGCCTCCTCAGGAGGCGCGCATGTAAATGCGCAGGGGCGTTGGCTTGCGATTCTTGAAATAGGTGGCCAGGGTTTCTTTGCCGGCATCGGTGATCGTGATCATAGGAGACTCCTTTTTGTTGTTTTTATTTGTATTTCTTTTCGGCATTGTTTACATGGTGCACAGGATCTAAGCATTGATCCAGGTCAACGAACAGGGAGAAAAAAGATGCAGGACCGACTCCTCTATTATATCCCCATGTTCCAGGGGCTGCCCGAAGATCAGATGCAGCGCCTGGCGCTGCGCGGCAGGTACAAGGACTTCAAGGCTGGCGCGATCATCGCGGGCGAGGATGAGCCGGTCAAGGGGCTGTATCTGGTGGTATGGGGCAGGGTCAAGGTGTTCAAGAGCTCGGGCGACGGCCGTGAGCAGACGCTGTACCTCCTCGGACCGAGCGAGCTGTTCTGCATGACATCTATGACCGAGGAAACGTTTCCGGCCAATCTCGTGGCCCTGGAGGACACGCGGCTCTTTATCCTGCCGCGCGATGTCATGGAGGACCTGGCCAAACAAGAGCCTTCCCTGGTCTTCAATATGCTCAGTCTCCTGATCCGCCGGCTCAAGGAGTCCCTGTATCTGATCGAGCTCTTGTCGCTCAAGGAGATCCCGCAGCGGCTGGCCAGTTTCCTGCTGCATGCCCTGGCCCTGGGTGAGGGCGGAGACACCGTCGTCTTGGCCACCTCGCAGCGCGAAGTGGCCAAGGTGCTCGGCACGACCCCGGAAACCCTGTCCCGCGTTTTAAAAAAAATGGCGGGCCAAGGCATCATCCATGCCCGAGGCCGGACCATCCGTATCCTTGACCAGAAGGCCCTCGAAGCGCTCTGCGGCGGGGCCTGAGGATTCCCGTCCTCACGGCGCGTCCGTTTCCGGAGCATGGCGTTTTTCATGCGCGCGCCCATTGACATTTGCTTAGGTCTCCATCACTATACATAAGCATCAAGACGTCGTAGCGTGTAGCGGCAGAGTTTATATGGCCGCGAGGAACTCGGCCGCCATGATTCATCGCAAGGAGGGTCTATGGATATCCGGATGCTGACGGGATTCTTCATGTGGTGCACGATCATAAACGGAGCCCTGCTGGTGCTTTGGACCGGCATGTGCGTAGCGGCCCCGGATCTGGTCTACCGTACCCAGAGCGCGTGGTTCCCCATCCCCCGCGCGACCTACGATGTGGTCATGTATGCGTTCCTCGGTCTGTTCAAGATTATCTGGCTTGTCTTCAATGTCGTGCCTTTGATCGCGCTATTGATCATTGCTTAGGAAGGAGAGAATTATGCAGATGGAAACACGGTGTCCATGGGCGCCCGGCAGGACGCTATGCAAACCATCAGTAAAATGCATGGTGGTCTGTTGGCTGCTCCTGATGGCCCCGGCAGTCGCGGCTGAGCCCCAAGTTCAGTGGCCCCGGGTCGTCAATTCCAAGGACGCTGTCCCGATCGCCTATGAGGTCTATGGCGCGGGTGAACCCACCTTGGTGTTCGTGCATGGGTGGAGCTGCGATGCCCGCTACTGGCGCTGCCAGGTGCCTTATTTCGCGAAAGGGCACCGCGTGGTCATCTTGGACCTGGCCGGCCATGGCCATTCGGGCCTCGCGCGCAAGCGCTATACCATGCCGTCCTTCGGCGAGGATGTGCGCGCCGTGTGCACGGCCATCGGCGCGGATAAGGTCATCCTGATCGGTCATTCCATGGGCGGCGCGGTGATCGCCGAGGCTGCCGCGCTCATGCCGGGGCGCGTCATCGGGCTGGTGGGCGTCGATACGCTGGACAATATTGAGTACCCCATGACCAAGGCGGAGCTCAAAGACCTGCTGGCGCCCTTGAAGAAGGACTTTCCCGGAGGCAGCCGGCAGTTCATCCGCCCCATGCTCTCGTACCAGACCGATGCCGAGCTGCGGGAATGGATCCTGGCGGACATGGCCGCCGCGCCGCCCAGTGTGGGTTTAAGCGCCATGCAGGAGATGATGTCGCAGTATGTCAGCGGTGATGCGGCGCACATCTTCGATAAGGTCAGGGTCCCGGTCATCACCATAGGCGGCGATCTATGGCCCATCAACTATGCGGCCAACCGGCGGCATATGCGCTCTTTCGAGGCCGTGGTATTGAAGGGCGCGGATCATTTTTTGATGATGGACCGCCCGGAAGAATTCAACCAGGCCCTGGAGCAGGCCGTCGAAACCCTGGCGGGCAAGTCAGAAAAGAAAGAAGTCCGGTAGGCACGTACAAGCCTCCCGGACTCAAGGCTCCCTCACGGGGGTATTGGCTTGTGCGGTCCTCGGCATTATTTTAGATACCAGCGGGGGGTGGGACCGCGCCGGGGGGATGCGTTCCTCGCGGGCCGCTTCTTCAAGGCCGTCGGCGGGAGCGCATGATGGTGTTCGAACGGGTGGGCGCACTATCGATGTGAAGGACAAGGAGGGCCGCCATGCAAAGAAGAAAATGGTTCATAACGTTAGGGATCGTGCTGCTGGTATTCGCCGCCAGCGGCTGCAAGCTCGGCAATGTAAACCTGACCATCCTGCAGACCTCGGATGTGCATGACCATGCCAGCGGGTATGGGCCGTTTCTCGATTACACGCCACTGGATACCACCGATCACGACCAGGTCCTGGGCGGTTATGCCCGGCTGGCCGCCTTGATCAATGGCATTCGAAGCAAGCAGGCGGCCAAGCGTATACCGACGTTGGTCTTCGATTCGGGTGATTTCTTCATGGGTACGGTCTACGACCTGAGCACCGCGGACCCTATCGCGCTCAACTACTTCAAGGCGTTGAAGTACGACGCCGTGACTTTGGGCAACCACGAGTTCGACTGGTCGCCCTCCGGCCTGGCCATGCTGCTTTCCAACGGCGTGAGTAAAGGCTTCGACGTACCGGTGGTGGCCACCAACATGGTCATCCCCGAGGGCAATGTGCTCTCGGCCCTGAAAGCAGCCGGCATCATCATGGACACCAAGGTCATCGAATATCCTTTCGGCCTGAAGGTCGGCGTCATCGGGCTCATGGGTCCGGATGCCGACTCCAAGGCGCCGGCGGCTTCTCCCGTGACTTTCAACCACGATTACGCCTTTATCCAGCAGCAGGTGGACGACCTGCGCAGGAACAAACACTGCCAGCTTGTCATCGCCCTGTCGCACGGCGGCGTTGAGAAAGACGGCACCGGCGACGACGCCGACCTGGCCTTGAATGTCACGGGCATCGACATCATCGCCTCCGGCCATTACCACACCGACACCGACAAGGCCTTCATCATGGGCCCTTCCCACACGATCATCTTCTCGCCCGGCGAGTACGGTGAAAACCTGAGCCGGCTCGATATCACCTACAACGTGATCCTGAAAAAGGTAATGAAATACAACTTCACCTCTATCCCGGTGGATGATCATGTCCGGGGCGATAAGACCGTGCAGGCCATGGTCGAGGATTACCAGGCCCCCATCAATACCGCCCTTGTGCCGCTGGACGTCACCCTGGCATCGTTTGTTTCAAGAACAAGCTTTCCCCTTGAACTGGTGCCACTCTCGGAGTCCAACTTGGGTGATCTGGCGGCCGACGCGCTACGCGCCGCGGCCACGGCATACAGCGCGGATCCCTATGACTTCAGCGTGGTGGCCAGCGGCGTGATCCGCGACTATATTTACCCCGGCAAATCCAGCTATATCACCTTCGCGGATATCTACAACGTGCTGCCGCTGGGCATCTCTCCCGACACCTCGCAGCCTTTGCCGGGCTACCCCCTCATGTCCTTGTACGTCACGGCCGCGGACCTCAGGAACATCTGTGAAGTGGCCCTCAGCTTTGCCCCATTTATCGGTTCGGACTATTATCTGAATTTCTCGGGTCTCAAGGTCAGGTATGCTCCGCTTGCTTCGTTGGGGCAGCGCGTCAGGGCAGTGTCGGTCTACCCCGTAGAAGACTTCGCCTGCACTAATGATGCGGCCCTGGTACCTATAATCGATCTGGATAGGGGCATTCTCTCAGGAGAGTACTTCCACTGCGTGGTCGATCTCTATGCCCTGCAGATGATGGGCGTCGTGACCTCATTATTAGGTCTGGAGATCATCCCGCGCGATGCGGGCGGCTATGCGATCGCCCCGGAGGACTATATGGACCACCGCATCGACGCGGGCGCGGATCCAGGGGTCCAGGAGCTCAAGGAGTGGATGGCGCTGCTGCAGTACCTGGGCGGGTCATTCCCGGCCGACGGCGCCGGCATCCCTGAAGATGTCTATGGACCGGGAGGTTCGGCCCTGGGGCGGATCAGCATCGACTAAAACGCATTGCGTATGAGACGCCGGTGAAGGTTTTTTAAAAGCCGAAGAGAAAGGCTATACGAGCAGGGGAGACCCTTTGAAGAAAGGGTCTCCCTGACTGACTTATCCGAGACGTTTGGCCAGGTCGTCCAGCTGCTGTCTGAGCCTGGCCGGCAGACGATCGCCGAACTGGGCGAAGTGCTTGGCGATATCCGGCACCTCGTTTTTCCAGGCCTGGACATCCACGCGCAGCAGCTCCTTGAGATCGGCCTCCGGGATGGATAGGCCGCTTAAATCGAGGTCTTGCGGTTTGGGCATGCGGCCGATGGGCGTATCCACCGCCCCTACCTTCCCATCCACGCGTTCGCACATCCATTTCAGCACGCGGCTGTTGTCGCCGAAGCCCGGCCAGAGCCACTTGCCTTCCGGGCTCTTGCGGAACCAGTTGACATAGAAGATGCGCGGCGCTTTTGAGCCGAAACGGTCGCCCATATCGAGCCAGTGCTGGAAGTAGTCGCCCATGTTGTACCCGCAGAAGGGCAGCATGGCGAACGGGTCGCGTCTGAGGTTGCCCACCGCCCCGATATTGGCGGCCGTGGTTTCGGAAGAGGCCGTGGCGCCCATGAAGACCCCGTGGTCCCAGGAGTAGGCCTCGTGTACCAGGGGCATGACGCTGGCGCGGCGTCCGCCGAAGACGAAGATGTCGATGACCACGCCCGCAGGGGCCTCCCAGTCCGGACAGATGACCGGGCACTGGCTTGCCGGCGCCGTGAAGCGCGAGTTGGCGTGCGCGGCAGGCTCGGTGCTCTCGGGGGTCCAGTCCCTGCCTTTCCAGTCGATGGCATGCGCCGGTTTGGGGCCGTCCATGCCTTCCCACCACACATCGCCGTCATCGGTTAAGGCCACGTTGGTGAAGATGATGTTCTCTTTGAGCGTATCCATGGCCGACGGATTGGATTCATACGAAGTCCCGGGCGCCACGCCGAAGAAGCCGGCCTCGGGGTTGATGGCGTGCGGACGTCCGTCCGGCCCGATCTTGATCCAGGCGATATCGTCGCCCACGCACTCGCACTTCCAGCCCGGGATGGTGGGCTTGAGCATGGCCAGGTTGGTCTTGCCGCAGGCCGACGGGAAGGCGGCCGCGATGTGGTACTGCTTGCCTTGCGGGTTGGTCAGCCTGAGGATCAGCATGTGCTCGGCCATCCAGCCTTCGCGCTTGGCCATGGCCGAAGCGATGCGCAGGGCCAGGCACTTCTTGCCTAAGAGCGCGTTGCCGCCGTAGCCGCTACCGTACGACCAGATCAGGTTCTCGTCCGGGAAATGGCTGATGTATTTCTGTTCGATCGGCGCGCAGGGCCAGGAGCTGTCCTTCTGTCCCGGGGCAAGCGGCGCGCCGATGGAGTGCAGGCAGGGGATGAATTCGCCGTCGGTTCCCAGCTTCTCGATTACCGTGGTGCCCACGCGCGTCATGACGTGCATGTTGCAGACCACGTACGGGCTGTCCGTGATCTCGATGCCGATCTTGGCAATGGGCGAATCCACCGGACCCATGGAGAACGGTATCACGTACAGGGTGCGGCCCTGCATACAGCCTTTGTAGAGTCCCGTCATGGTCTGCTTGAGCTCGGTGGGGTCGATCCAGTTGTTGGTCGGCCCGGCCTCGTCCTTGCTCGGGGTGCTGATGTAGGTGCGCGCTTCCACGCGCGCTACGTCGCTGGGGTCGGAGCGGAAGAGGAAGCTGTTGGGTCGCTTCTTTAAGGGAGTGGCCATGCCGCCCGCCACCGCGAGCTGCATTACATGGTCATACTCGGCCTGGCTGCCGTCGCACCAGTGTATATCTTTCGGCTGGCAGAGCTCGACGATTTCCTGTACCCAGGCCATTAAACGCGCATGCTGTACGTTCATACTCATCGAATATTCCTCCCCTGTTCTTTGGTCAGCTCGCTACTATACACACATGTTGAAAGCTTGGCAAGCGTCAAGCAAATGTTTGAAAGCCCTTGACATCTCCTGCCACTCTATGTAGTAAGGATGGCCTGTTTCAAGTAAGAATATGCATGAGGAGTAGACAAGCATGGCCAACAACCCATCGGCCCTGAAGAGGCAGAAGCAGAACGAGAAGCGGCGTCAGAGAAACCGCAGCTTCAAGTCATCCATCAACACGACCATCAAGAAGGTCTTCACCAGTCAGGAAGAGAAGAACCCCGAAGGGGCCAAGGCCAGCTATGAGGCCGCCGTGGCCCGTCTGGACCGCGCCGTGACCAAGGGCGTCCTGCACCGCCGGACCGCTTCGCGCCGCATATCCAGGCTTACCCGCCAGTACCGCCAGGCTGAATCATAACCGAAGCCTTAGGCTTTCGTATTAACAATGATCCCCGCGCCCAATGCGGCGGCGGGGATTTCGTTTATGCCATCTCTGTCGGGAAGCGGTCTTTGTATCCGCGCCCCCCTTGCTTTCACCACGAATCGTATAGCTTCTTTTTTTCTTCGTGCTCTTCGTGGTGAGAAAAAGCTTTTAGAGCCGTTGACCACGAAGATCACGAAGAACACGAAGAAAAGCCGAACCGCGCTCCAGTTATCCGAAAGCGGCGATGCAGATCACCCCGCTCAGCATGACAAGGGCGCCCAGGAGGCGTTCGCGGATATGCTCCTCCTTGAAGAGCCAGGAACCATAGAGCACGGCAAAGAGGATGCTCGTGCGCTTGAGCGCGATCATGTAGGCGGCCTGGGTCAGCGAGATGGCGATCCAGTGGCTGAACAGGGAGACGCACCATGCGGCGCCGACGGCCAGGGCCATGAGCGGCCGAAGCCTCAGCCCCCTGAGCGAGGCCTTGGGCATGAAAGGCAGGGCCAGGGCAATGAGCACGGTAAAGGCCAATTGGTAGGTGACGCCGAAGGTATAGGGGTTGGAATGCTCGATGGCCAGCTTGCCGAGTGTGGCCGTAACCGAATAGAGGGCCGCCACCAGGAGCATCAGACGCGAACCCGGTTCTCTCAGAATGGATTTGAAGGGTGCCACAAGGCCGGAAGAGATGCGGCTGAAGTTCAGGCAGTAGGCCCCGCTCACGATCAGGATGATACCGGTTAGGCCTTGCCACGTCACGGTTTCGCCCAGGATCAGCCACCCGGTGAGGATGATGAAGACAGGGGTGAAGGCCAGGAAAGGCAGGCTTAAGGAAAGCGGCGAGACCTTGATGGAGCGCATGTAGCTTAGATAAGCCAGGACCTCCAGGGGTAGGCCGCAGGCCAGGCTGACGAAGAACACCGTATCCGGCTTTACCCAGGGGATGAAGAATATGGCCGCCAGGAGCCACGGCACGATGGACAGGAGCCGGATGAGCCCCATTTCATAGCTGGAAAAGTGGGAGAAATATTTTTTTGTCAGAGCGTCCGCCGTGGCCAGGCAGAAGGCCGAGAGCAGGGAGAAGAGCCAGGCCATGAGGCGCGCTCGGGTCAGGATGGCGGCGTTGGCCGCAGCACATACTTGGCGGTCGTCTCGGTAAGCGCGGCAAAGGGCGCCGCCGTGCGTCCGGTCTTGACGGCGCGCTCGATGGCGCGGATATCGGACAAAAGGGCGCTTAAGTCCGCGGCTTTCCAAAGGGATTTGCGCCCCGTGATCTTCTTGACCACAAAGGGATGGATGGGGCGCCATTTCCAGCCGCCGCCCAGGAGGACCTTGTAATGGTCGATGATATGATTTTCGAGCATGGCCACGACCTCCAGGGGTTCGATGCCGGTGGCCTCCAGCTCGCTAAGTCTCGCCAGGGCCTCTTTCCGGCGTTCGAAGAGCGCGTCCTGGAAGGCGAAGATGGATGACTCGGCGGTTTTCATGACCAGGTATTCAACGTCGGCGGCCGTGATGGACGGACGGTCGCCGGCATAGAGGCAGAGCTTGGCGATCTCGGAGGCCATGAACCAGGTATGGCCTCCGGTCAGCTCGGCCAGAAGCGCGGCCGCCTCCTTGTCGATGGTTTTCTTCCGTGCTTTGGCGCGCGCCTGGACCCAGGTGATGATCTCGGGCCCTTTCAGCGGATCGAAACGCCGCTGGAGAACCGTGTCCGGCAGGTGCTTGAAGAGGGCGTCATTGCTCTTGGGCGGTTGGCCCTCCACGGTCATGACCAAGGTGGTGGTTTCCAGGGGGTTGCGGCAGTAAGCTCCGATCTGAGCCAGGGCCTTGGAGGAAAGCTTTTGGACATTGCGCAGGATGATCAGGCGCTTTTCGCCCAGGAAGGGCAGGGTGTTGCACAGCCCGAGCAGGTCCTCGACCCGGATGCTTTCATCGCCGTTGAAGGTCTGAAAATTGGTCAGGGCCTCATCGCCCAGGGCGGTCTTGAGCGAAGAAAGGGTCTCTTCCATGAGGAAGGTCTCCTCGCCCATGAAAAGCCGCACGGCCGCCGGCTGCTGATCCGTTTGCATTTTACCCATAGGCTTACCCGGGGGTTAGGCACCCGCCTTTATTGAACCTTTGACTCTTGCGTCTCGACCTTTTCCATTGTGCCCGGCTTTTCGATCCTGATCGCCAGGAGCGACTGGGCGATGCGTTGGGCGATCTTTTCGCAGGCCTCGTCCAGGGCGTTTTCTTCCTGGCCGCCCGAGGCATAGGCGCCGTAGTCGCTGAAGGTACTATGCCAGAGGGATTTGCCGTCTAAGCCCGTGATCTCGGCCTTGACGCTCAGCTTCAGGCGGAAGCGGTTGTCGGCGGCAGGGTTGGTGGAGATCTCCTGTCCGCGGGCCCCGACGATCGTGCAGGTCAGCCGAGGCAGGTCCTCGGCCCGTCCCGAGACCCCCATGGCGGCTAGCGTGCTTTCCAGGTGCGAATCCATAATCATGGCCGCGGATCTGAGCGGGGTCTGGTTGACGCTGGCCTGGATATGCACCGGGCCTAAGTTGCCCGCGCCCTTGAGCACGAACCCGTATCCGCAGCCCGTCAGGGCCGCCAGTAAGAAGCCCAGGCTATACAATAAGATTGAGGATCTTATTGGGGACATAGATGACCTTTTTGATAGGCTTGCCCTCGATATGCTTGACCACGTTCGGTTCGACCATGGCCGCGCTCTGCACCTCGGACTGCGGCGAATCGACGGCTACGGTCAGGGTGGCGCGCACCTTGCCGAGCACCTGCACCGCGATGGTGACCTCCACCTTTTCAGCCCAGGCGGCGTCGAATTCGGGCCAGGCATGGTCCAGGAGCATGCCCGTGCCGCCCAGAGCCTCCCAGAGCTCGTCCGCGATATGCGGCACAAAGGGCGAGAGCATGACGAGCAGGTGCTGCAGGGCCCGGCGCATGACCTGGACCTCCTGTGGCGCTCTAGCGGCCTCCTTGAGTTTGTAGAGCTCGTTGACCAGCTCCATCATGGCGGCGATGGCCGTGTTGAAGCGGAAGCGCTTGTCCACGTCCTCGGTGACCTTGCGGATGGTCTGGTGCAGCTTGCGCTGGAAATCCTGCATGCTGGGCGGGATGGTCTCGGTTTCCGCGGCCGGCAGCTCCTTAATCTCCTGCACCAGGCGCCACAGACGCGACAGGAAGCGATAGGTGCCTTCGATGCCTTGGTCGCTCCAGTCCAGATCCTTCTCGGGCGGGGCGGCGAAGAGCATGAAGAGTCGCGTGGCGTCCGCGCCGTAGCGCTTGATCATGTCTTCGGGGTCCACGACATTGCCCTTGGACTTGCTCATCTTGGCGCCGTCCTTGATCACCATGCCCTGGGTGTAGAGGCGCTCGAACGGTTCGCTGATAGCCACGAACCCGAGATCGCGCAGCACCATGGTAAAGAAGCGGGCATACATGAGGTGTAGGATGGCGTGCTCGATGCCGCCGATGTACTGATCCACGGGCATCCAGTAGGCCAGGGCTGCCGGATCGAAGGGCTTGTCGTGGCTGTCCGGGCAGCAGTAGCGCAGGAAGTACCAGGAGGATTCGACAAAGGTGTCCATGGTGTCGGTCTCGCGCTTGGCTTTTCCCCCGCAGGAGGGACACGTGGTGTTCACGAACGTGTCCACCTGGGCGATGGGCGATTCGCCCGTACCGGTCAGCTTGACATCCTCGGGCAGCAGCACGGGCAGGTCGGATTCCTTGACCGGCACGGTCCCGCATTTTTCGCAGTGCACGATGGGGATCGGCGCCCCCCAGTAGCGCTGCCGGGAGATGCCCCAGTCGCGCAGCCGGAAGTTTACCGTGGCCTCGCCCCGGCCTTTTTGGGCCAGATGCTCGGTGATGGCCTGCATGGCCTGCCGGTTGGGCATGCCGTTGTGCTTATCGGAGTTCACGAGCACGCCGTCGCCCTCGTAGGCCTCGGTCATGGCGGCGGCATCGAGCACCTCGCCCTCGGGCTGGATCACCACGATGATGGTGAGCCCATACTTCTTGGCGAACTCGAAGTCGCGCTGGTCATGGGACGGCACGGCCATGACCGCGCCGGTGCCGTAGTCGTACAGGACGAAGTTGGCCACGTAGATGGGCATCTTAAACCCGGTTAAGGGGTTGATGCAGTAGCGCCCGGTGAAGACGCCCTCCTTCTCATAGGTTTCGGAGGTGCGCGTGATCTTGTCTTCCTTCAGGGTCTTGTCCACGAAGGCCTTGACCGCCGTCTCCTGGCCGGTGCCTTTGGGCAGGCTCTTGGCCAGCGGGTGTTCGGGGGCGATGCTCATGAAGGTGGCACCGTAGAGGGTGTCGGGCCGGGTGGTGAAGACCTCGATGTCGTCGCCGGCTCCATCGATGGCGAAGCGGATGAGCGAACCCACGCTGCGGCCGATCCAGTTCTTCTGCATGACGAGCACGCGCTCCGGCCAGCCCTCCTTGAGCCGTTCGATGTTGTCCAGCAGTTCCTGGGCATAGCGGGTGATCCGGAAGAACCACTGGTCGTATTCCTTGAGGATGACCTGGGTGGAGCAGCGCCAGCACACGCCGTCTTCCACCTGCTCGTTGGCCAGCACGGTCTTGCAGCTCTCGCACCAGTTGAGGTAGGTACGGTCCTTGTACACCAGGTCTTTGGCGAACATGCGGATGAAGAAGAGCTGCTCCCACTTGTAGTATTCGGGGGCGCAGGTGGCGATCTCACGGTCCCAGTCGTAGGAAAAACCCATGCGCTTGAGCTGTTCCTTCATGTAGCGCATGTTGTCGTAGGTCCACTGCTTGGGGTGCACCCCGCCGGCGATGGCCGCGTTTTCGGCCGGCATGCCGAAGGCGTCCCAACCCATGGGATGCAGCACGTTGAAGCCGCGCATGCGTTTGTAGCGCGCGATCACGTCGCCGATGGTATAGTTGCGCACATGCCCCATGTGGATGCGGCCGGAAGGATAGGGGAACATTTCCAGCAGGTAGTATTTGGTTTTCGATGCATCGTCGCTGACCTTGAAGAGTTTATCCTGGTCCCACGTCGTCTGCCACTTCGGCTCAATCTCCTGAGGTTTGTACTCCGCTAGCATACCATCCTCCGCGTCAATAGTGCCTGACCCATTAACATAACGCCTGTGCTACGTCCAGTATCTTGAGGGCGCTTCATGGTCAGGTTCGGCGGGTTTTACGTCTGATATGGGCAAAGTCGATCTTGCCTTAGGGGCATCGAACTTGGTATCCTCTCTTTCATCACGAAGAGAGGAGCTCGTCCCTTGAGGCATGCCGGAGTTGTCCCATGGCGGTCGCTGGTGCTGATATGCCTGATCGTATGCCCCACGGTGCTCTGGGCCCAGGATACACCGACGCGGCCCAAGGTGGGACTGGTCTTAAGCGGCGGAGGGGCGCGCGGCGCCGCGCATGTGGGCCTTCTCAAGGTCCTGGAAGCCTATGGCGTGCCCATCGATTATATTGCCGGCACGAGCATGGGGGCCATCGTCGGTGGGCTCTACGCCTCGGGCGTGCCGCTGAGCGAGCTGGAAAATCTCATCACCCAGACCGACTGGGAGGGCATCTTCACCGATAAAATCCCGCGCACGCGCGAGAACTATCGCGGCAAATCCGAACGGCGCAATTACTTTACCAACCTGGAACTGGATTTCCATAAAGGCATCAGCCTGCCCAAGGGGCTGATCCGCGGCAAGCGCATCGAATTGCTGCTGCGCTCCATGACGCTCAATGCCCCCGAAGATTTTAATGCCTTCCCGATCCCTTTCCGGGCCGTGGCCACGGATATCGCCACCGGCGAGATGGTCGTCCTGGCCCGCGGCGATCTTGCCCAGGCCATGCGGGCCAGCATGGCCATCCCAGGGGCCTTCGCCCCGGTCGAGATCGAAGGACGGCTCCTGGTGGACGGAGGCGTGGCCCAGAACCTGCCCATTGAGGTCGTCAAGAACATGGGCGCGGATGTGGTGATCGCGGTCAATATCGGCACTCCGCTCACCAAGCGCGAGGATCTGGACAGTTTCTTGAGCATCGTCGACCAGGTCACCAATATCCTGACCAACCGCAATGTGGCCGGTGAACTGCAAAAAATCGGTCCCAAGGACATCCTCATCGAGCCCGATCTCGGCGCGGTCGGGACCGCCAGCTTCGACAAGATGGAAGACGCGGTGAAAAGCGGTACGCTGGCCGCCCGCAGGCTTGAGGACAAGCTCAAGGGGCTTGGCGTCAGCCAGGTGGAATACCAGGCCATCCGAGAGGCGCAACGCGGCAAGGTCAAACCGCTGGGCTTAATCGAATTCGTCAGGATGGAGCAGAAATCCTGGTTGGGATCGGAATTCATCATCAAGCTCATCGATCGCAGCGCCAAAGGGGTTTTGAAGAAAGACATCCTGGCCTATGACATGTTCGATTTTTATCGCCGCGGGGATTTCGAAGACCTCGATTTCGCCCTGGAGGAGAAAGACGGCCGGCAGGGTCTGCTCATCAAGCACAAGCAAAAGATCAGGCCGCGGCATGTCATCAGTCTGGGCATGGAGTTGGAATCCAACCTGGATAACGACCAGGCCTATCAGATCCTCATGAAGTACGGCGTCTCGCCCTTAAACCGTCTGGGAGCCGAATGGAAGAGCGCGTTCCTGTTCGGGCAGCGGCAGCGCTTCTTTACCGAGTTCTACCAGCCGCTCAACCCCTATCCCTGGAAGGTTTTTCTGGCCCCTTCGGGCGAATACCAGTCGTATCCGGTGTATTTGTACCCCGACCGGAAAAGCGAAAGCGCCGAGGCCGAATACAAGGTGCACGATGCGTGGGGCGGATTGGATCTGGGTTTGCAGATGGGAGAATACGGCGAGCTGAGAGGGGGGTACTTCAAGGGTAAAAACGCGACCAGGCTCAAGATCGGACAGGAATCATCGAGAACCGATGAAGGCAAGGAAACCTACGGGGCGTATCGCGTGCGCTTGAACCTTGACCAGCTCGACAACGCCTTCTTCCCCCGGCAGGGGTGGTTGTTTTCGGCCGGATATGAGTACGGACGTCAGGACCTGGGGGGACATAACAATTACCGGCACGCCGAGAGCTCGCTGGTCAAGGCCCTGGCGTACCAGAGGCATACCGTGGTGCTGCGGGGGAGATGGGGCACCAACCTGGGCAGCGCCGATACGGTTCCGCGCAGGTTCTATCTGGGAAGTTTCCTGAACCTTTCCGGCCTGAATACGGACCAGGTCTACGGCAATCATGTCGTGCTGGGCGAGGTTATCTATTACGGCAAGATCATCAGACTTTCGAACTTTCTGCCGAGCGACATTTATGGCGGGTGTTCCTATGAGATGGGCAATGCCTGGCTTGACCGCCGGGATGTCAATACCGGCGATATGCTCCACGCCGGCAGTATCTTTCTGGGTCTTGACACCACGTTCGGTCCCATCTTCCTAGGGTATGGCCGCTGCGAAGGCGGACATGACGCGCTCTACTTCTCCCTGGGGATCAGGCAGTTCTAAGGCGACTGATCTGTAAAACGCGCGGACAGCGGCGTGGGGCGGCGTTCTCAGCCCGGTAGACAGCAGGAAATTGCCCTTGTATTCTTGTGGAATATGGATTTATGGTGAGCAGCATGAAAAGGAAATGGCTTGTCATCGGCTCATGCCTGTTTCTGGCGCTATGCATTGCCCTGGCCGGTTGCGGGTGGTGGCTCATCATGCGGGGCATCCCTTCCATCAAGGAGCTGCGCGAGATGCAGCCGACCCGCCTCAGCAAGGTCATCGCCGCCGACGGCACAGTCATCGGCTGGTTCCCGCCCGACGGCATGGTGGTGCTGGACGAACAGGAGATCCCTCAGCCGTTGAAATTGGCTTTTATCGCGGCCGAGGACGCCACCTTCTACAAACATGCCGGCATCGATTTCAGCCGCATCGTGAGCGCCTTGATCAAGGACATCAAGGCCGCCTCGTATGTCCAGGGCGCCTCCACGATTACCCAGCAGGTGGTGCGCACCTATCTCTTGGGCCGTGAGAAGACCATGTATCGCAAGATCAGGGAAGCCGTGCTGGCGTTCAGGATCGAAAAGGCCCTTTCCAAGGAACAGATCCTGAGTCTGTATCTGAACCGGATCTACCTCGGCAGCGGCGCCAGCGGCGTCGGGGCCGCCAGCCTGCGCTATTTCGGCAAGGAATGCAAGGACCTCGATCTGGCGGAGGTAGCCCTGATAGCCGGGCTGGCGCCGGCGCCCCACCGCTATTCACCGCTCAACAGCTTTGTCTCGGCCAAACGGCGGCAGTGGTATGTGCTCTCCCGTATGGTTCAACAGGGCGATATCCAGGAAAGCGAGGCGGCTGAGGCCTATCGGGTGCCTCTTAAGATTACGGGCAAGTCCGTGGCCATGTTCACGCGCTATCCGTATGTTACGGATTATGTGAAGACCCTGGCCATACAGAAATACGGCCCCGCGATCATCAATACCGGGATCGTGGTCAAGACCACCATCGTGCCCCGTTTACAGGATGCGGCCGAAATGGCCGTACGCAAAGGGGTGATCGAGCTGGAAATGCGGCAGGGGCAGTACCGCGGGCCGCTTAAGGGTTTCGATGAGGAGCAGAAGGCCAACATGCTGGCCTTTCAGAAGAACCAGATCGCCTGGCAGGGTTTGAAGAATTATGAGTTCTACTGGGGCGAGGTCGTCAGTGCCCAGCCGCTGAAGGTTTCCATCGGCACCCAGATTTTGGAACTGCCGCCCGGCAGCTATGCCTGGATCAAGCCCCAGGGCGCCTGGGATCCGAAGGGCGTGCTTGCCGTAGGTGACATGCTGCGCCTGTGTTATATCGGCGGCGCGTGGCATATCTCTCAGGATCCCCTGGTGCAGGGCGCCCTGGTGGCCTTCGATGTCCAGAGCGCCGAGATGCAGGCCCTGGTGGGCGGCGTGGAATATGCGCGCAACCAGTTCAACCGCGCCATCTATGCCAAGCGCCAGAGCGGCAGCGCCATCAAGCCGTTCATTTATGCCGCGGCCCTCGACAAAGGGTTGACAGCCGCCAGCATCATCCTTGACACGCCGCTGACCTACAAGTCCGATGAGTTCGATGAGGGGTGGCGGCCCAAGAACTATGAGAACAGGTTCTTCGGCCCTACATCACTCAGGACCGGCCTAGTGATGTCGCGCAATGTCGTCACGGTCAAGATCCTCAAAGAGATCGGTCTGTCCTATGCCATCGATTATATGAAGCGTTTCAACATGGACGCCCAACTGCCGCGCAACCTGTCACTGGCGCTGGGCACGGGCGTGGTGACACCCTATGGCCTGACCAAAGGCTACGGCGTATTCGCCGCCAACGGCTGGCCTTTCGAGCCGATACTTATCACCAGTATCACCAGTTATGACGGAGCGACCAGCTACTTTCATGCCCTCGCCAGGCCGATCCGGACGTTGCCGGAAGAACGGTCCCCGGCCGATGCCGCGGTTGATCCGAACAGTGCCGCCGAGGCCGATGTCGCTCCCGACGCCGATCCTGATGCCGTTAACGATGTCCCTCCTGACACCACAATCGATGCCGCCGGCGATACCTCTCTCGCTGTTAACGAGGGAAGCTCCGGCGTTGCCCCCGAGGCGATCCAGGAGTTACCGAGTATCATCTCCGAGCAGACCGCCTACATCATCACCAATATCATGACCGACGTGGTCCGGGAGGGCACCGGATGGAGGGTCAGGGCCCTGGGACGGCCGGTAGCCGGCAAGACCGGGACCAGCGACGATTTCAAGGATGCCTGGTTTATCGGCTATACCCCGACTACCCTGTGCGGCGTGTGGGTCGGATATGATGACTCGATACCCCTGGGTCCGCAGGAGGCCGGGGGCAAAGCGGCCGCCCCCATTTTTCTGGACTTCATGGCCAGCGCGGTGGCGGACCGGCCGGCCTCGGACTTCCGGGTGCCGGTGGGCATAGTCTTTGCGCAGGTCGACCGCCAGACCGGTCTGATCGCGGCCCAGGCATCGGCGAATACGCAGTTCGAATGCTTCAAGGAGCATTCCCTGCCGGCCAGACAAGATTCCGCGCCCGAGGATCTCATGTTGAAGGAGGTTTTCTAGATGAAGCCCTGCCCGTTGATCCTTATCATCATATGCGCACTGCTGCCGAAGCTCTTGTCGGCCGATGAGATTACGCTGGTGAAACATGCCCACAAGCAGGAGGCCCTGCCTACGGAAAACACCGGCTATGTGGTCAAACCCGATGACACCCTGGCCGATATCTTCATCAAAGAGTTTGGGGCCAGGCCCGGAGAACTGCCCTACCTGTATAAGAAATTCCGCGAGCTCAACCCCGGCGTAACCAACCTGAACTATATCAAGATCAATCAGAAACTGGTTATCCCCCGCATTCAAAGATCACGGCCTCAAACCCAGAAAGGCTATGAAGTCCAGGCGGTGGAAAAAGACGCCTACGTCATCCAGCAGGGTGAGCATCTGGCCCAGATTCTGAGGAAGGTGTACGGCCTGTCCGATGAGCAGATCTTCCGTGAATATATCGCGGCCATCAAGGAACTCAATCCCCAGATCAAGGATCCCAACATGATCCACCCGGGACAGAAAATACTGATCCCCCCCCCCAAGGAGGGCGCGCTACGTAAAGATCAGCAGCAGCAACAACCTCCGAGCTCTTCCGACGATGAAAGACAAGGGCCGCCGCCGGCTCAGGCGGTTTCACCCGCGCCCGTTCAGGGTCTGAGCGCAACCGGGAAGGCGGCGCCACCACCTGCCGCGGTTAAGGCGCCCGCCGCTCAATTACCACCCGTTGCCGTACTGCCGAAGATCCAGACCACGGCCGACATGAATACGCACGTGCAATCCCAGCGCGCCGCCAAACCTGCTGATCTCCCACAGCCCAAGCCGACCACGCCGCCGCAGCCCAAGCCGATCCCGCTTGCGCGACCTGTGGCTCAGGCTCCCGCGCCGACGCCCCCGGCGGCGATAAAACCGCAGGCCACGGCACCTATCGCGCTCAAGGAGAACAAACAATCTCCCGTAACGAGCAAAGAACCGCTCATCCCCCCCATTGCCGTCAAGAAGCCCGAACCTGCCAAATCGGCGGTGAACGAGAATGTGGCGCGTCTCATCCGCAACACGCTGTTCCCGGCCTTCAAACAGATGGGCGCTTCCCAGCGTGACCAGGGGACGTATTTCATGCCCATCCCCGGAGGAGGGAATATTGCGATCGACGCGCAGGAAATCCCGGTTATGGAGCTTGAAACGGGCAACAAGATCATCCTGGATATCAACGGCAAGATTTCCCCTGAGATGCGGACCATCATCGAAAAGGCCTTCCCTTCATGCAAGGTGATCACCAATCCCGGCCCCGACCTGGAGTCCATCATGGACCGTGTCTTGAGCGTATCCGGCTACTTTTCGATCAACAAGCATGCCAGTCCGCTCCTGGTGGGAGGAGATGAGAAGGTCAAACTCTCCGGTACCTGGATCGTGTACAAGGACTACTCCCGGTCCAATGTCTTCGTCATCAATATCCTCAAAGCGGACGAACGCAAGACCCCCAGGCCGATCCGCGATTATGCGGCGCGCTTCGGCCTGGACATCATCGAGTTGGGCGGCAATGAAGCCCTGCCGTCCAAGGCCACAGGCTTGTCCCCGCGCGATCTCCAGCATTCCTACACGGCCCTGCTGGACCAGTTGGGCGTGGCATATACCCAGGATCAGGTCATAGTGATCGCCTCTTTGGACAAGACCTTAAGCATAACCTATAAGGCCCCGCTGCTGGCCGGAAAGATCATTATCGCCCCGGAACTCCCGGATCCTACCCTCCTGGGGCTTCTGAAGCAGAAAGGCTATACCGTGGTGAACGCCAAGGAAGCGGTCATCAAGGACGTCCTGGACGGACTTTCCATTGCCGTCGAAGGCCCGCCGGTCAAGCTTGTCATCGCGCAGGGGCGCACGGAAATCGATGTGCCCGGCATCAGGATCGGCAAGACCATCATCCTTGAGTCCATGATCGATCGTGATATCGCGCGCTATCTGGAAGGTCTCGGATGGGAACTGATGGTATGGTAATCGGTGTCGATCTCGGCGGAACCAACATTCATGCCGGCGTGGTCGCCGGCGACGGGGGCCTGCGCGATTTTCTCGTGCGTCCCTATGAACAGGGATCGGCCGCCAAGGTCTTGGATGCGCTGAGCGAGTCTATCCGTATCCTCAAGGACCAGTATCCTCAGGTCCGCAAGGTCGGCGTGGTAGCGGCCGGTCAGGTCGATCGGCGCACCGGCACTATCCTGAAACCCGTCAATATCGCGGGCGTGGATAAGCTCACTCTGGTTGATGCCCTTCAGGAGAGCACGGGCTTGTCCATTGTGTGCGACAACGACGCCGTGGGTGCCGCCCTGGCCGAGGGCTGGATCGGAAAGGCCAAAGATGCCGCGACCTTTATTACCATTACCATGGGCACGGGCATCGGCACCGGGGTCGTTATCGATAAACGCGTTTTTCGGGGCGGACTGGATCTGGGATGCGAGTGGGGGCACGTAGCCATGGGACGGGACAGCCTCTACCGCTGCGGCTGCGGCAATCTCGGTTGCATCGAGACGTGGTGTTCCGCGCCGGCCCTGGTGTACCAGGCGCGCGCCAAAGGCATGGTCGTGGACAGCGCCATGGAGGTGTGCCGGCGGGCCGAGACAGACGATCCGCTGGCAGGCGAGGTCCTGGAGGAGTTCGCCCAGCATGTCGCCCTCGCATTATACAGTTATACGATCATTCTCAATCCCGAGGTCATCGTCATCGGCGGCGGCCTTTCGGCCTCCGCGTACCTGTTTCTCCCCAAAGCCCGCGAGCTGTTGAACGAGAGATTGCGGTCGCGTCCTTACATGATACCGCCCGGCGGGGTTGTGTGTTCATCCTTCCCCGGGGACGCCGGTGTCTTGGGGGCGGCATACCTCTGTTTTGAGAGAGGACGCATCAAATTCTAGAGGGCTCAAAACCCCCCGGACATCGCTGCAACCTTTATATTATGAGGCATTCCGTGCGAATATCTTCAGTTTTTCCCCAGGCTTGATCTGGCCCAGCGTATCGTTCCAGCGCATGAGGTCCTTGGGATCCACGTCGAAGCGGCGCGAGATGCCCCAGATGGTATCGCCCTTGCGGACAAGATAGATCCGGGGCTTGGAGCTCGCCTTGGCTTGGCGGGTCTTTTGCGACTTTGATTTGGAAGAGGATTTATTCTGGTTCAATGTGTCACGATCATCAAACAGGCTTGTTGTGGGCGTATCCTCTACCCGTTTCGCTTTGGCCACGGCATAGGACGGTTTTTCGATAGCCTTGAGGTAGAGATCCTCCGGGATCATCAGCTTGGCGCCGATGGAGAGTTTGCTCGAGGCGCTGATATTGTTGAATGACGCGATCCGGGCCGTAGTGGTGTTGTGCTTGCGCGCGATGGCATAGAGCGTATCGCCTTTCTGGACTACATGCGCGGCGTACCGCGTGTCCTCCTGCCCGTTATTGTCGTGCAGGACGCGGGCCACCACATCACCTGTGCCACGGGGGATCTTGAGCTCGTACCCACCTGAATGCGGCGGTGTGCATTTCCGGACCAGTTCGGGATTTAAACCGGCCAGCGTGGTCACGGGACACCCTGAGGCATCGGCCAGCTGTTCGAAGGTCGTAAATGTGGCTACTTTGATCACGTCGTAAGGTGGGATTCCCTCGTCATAGTGCTTGACGCCGTACTTTTCACGGTCCTTGGCTATTCTGATGGTGGCGAAGATTTTGGGCACGAATGCCAGGGTCTCGTCTTTGTAAAGCATGGGACGGGAAATATCCCAGAACGATTTCACATTATCGTAGCGGTCGAGCAGCCGTCTGATGGAGCCCTCGCCGGCGTTGTAGGCCGCGCAAGCCAGCAGCCAGTCGTCGAACAGGCCATGGAGATACGTAAGGTATGCGGCGGCGGCATGCGTCGATTTTTCGAGGTCCCGGCGTTCATCCACCCAGCGGTCAACCCTGAGGCCGTAGAGCCGGGCCGTACCGGGGAGGAATTGCCAGTACCCCACCGCGCCGGCTGGCGAAACCGCGTTGGGGTTGCCGGCGCTTTCGACCATGGCCAGGTAAACCAGATCCTTGGGTAGCCCGTGCTCCAGGAAGATCCGTTCCATAGTAGGACGCACCTTATCGAAGCGCTCCAGGCAGTACTCAAAATAGGCCCGGTTTCTGGTGAGGTTGCGTTTCATGTATTCATCGATTTTGGCATTGTATTGATAGGTCAGGTTGCAGCCCTTGGCTTGAGGGCGGGGGATCTCTTTCTCTGGCGATGCCAGCAGCTCTTGCTCTGGTGGCGGATTCTCGGCGCTGATATCCTCGGCGGCAGCGGGCGCTTGCGCCTTGCTTACCCCGGCCGTACGATCCTGTACATCACTGGGAGCGGTGAAAGTTGTTTGGGTTTGTTCGGTGTTTCTTGGACTTTCTGTGACTGGTGGTTCTCTGATAATGATATCTTCGCTCTGCTTTACCGTGCCGATGTCCGTTGGAGGTGGGGCGCCCTCGAGATGCAGACCCTGTTCGGGTGAGGGGGCAGCCGCCGAGACGGTATTGGGCGGTTCAGGGGCTTGAGGGGTATGTGCGCATGAGAGCATCGCCAACATGATGGGCAGCAACCATATGGATACACCTTGTATCTTACGCATGCAATTATTTGTCTCCCGATTAGGTAATCCTCTGTTTGAGTCCACAGTACTATATGAATTCGTTGAACCTTTCAAGCAATTTTTTCATCTATATACTTGGGCAAGGAAAACAGAGGCTTGACGCAGACGAGCCGAAGAAGTTAAAGGAGGGGGTAGGAAGGTGCGGAACATGAATTTACCGGTTGTTCGAACATCAGGTTCAACGGATATCATCCGACGTTTTGAGAATCTTCCCGTCCTGAGCAAGGATGAAGAATATGACTTGGCTATGCGCTTGAAGGAACACGGCGACGCATCGGCCGCGCATGCGCTGATTACGGCCAATCTACACAACGTCGTGCGTATCGCCATGGACTATGAGGGCTATGGCCTGCCCATGGAGGATATCATCCAGGAAGGTACCATCGGACTCATGATCGCGGTCAAAAAGTATGATCCGCGTAAGGGCTACCGGCTCATGACCTATGCGGTGTGGTGGATCAAGGCCATGATACACGACCATATCCTCAGGTTCTTCTCCCAGGTCAGGATCGGGACAACCAAGCTGCAGAAAAAGCTGTTCTACGGTATGAACCGCCTGGCGCGCGAGGCTTCGGTTGTGGACGATACGCTCGACAAACGTTCGCACGCCATTTCGGCCCGCTTGGATGCCGATCCCAAGCAGGTGGAGGATATCATTTCGCGTTTGAGCTCCCGCGATCAGTCCTTGAACAGCCCGGTGGCCACCGACAGCGATGCAAGCTTCATCGATTTCCTGGCCGATTCCCGTTCCAACCCCGAGGACCGCATATTGGAGCGGGAGCGGGGTGGTTACGTGAAGGACCAGATCGAGCTTGCTCTGACCAAGCTTACCGAACGGGAGCGGGACATAGCCCGGCAGCGTCTCATGGCCGAATCTCCCGCTACGCTTGATGAATTGGGTAAAAAGCATAAGATCTCCAAGGAACGCGTACGCCAGATCGAGAATGCCGTGCGTTTAAAACTCAAGGTGCTCCTCGAGGGACATCTCGAGCAAATGGTCGCTTAAAGGACGAGGTGATGCATGTCGGTGGTAAAAAGACAATCTCTGCGTGATTTGCTTTTCCTGCAGGATCGCATGAACCGGTTGTTTGAGAACAGTATGCGCGACATGAACACGATCTCGGAACCCGGGGAATGGATACCGCATGTCGATATTTACGAGGACGACAGCGCCATTACCCTCAAGGCCGAGCTGCCCGGCATGCGCCGGGAAGACATCATGCTGGACGCCGGTCAAGGCACGTTGACCATTTCCGGCCGCAAGCAGGTGGAGCACGCCGAACATATCGAGTGCTATCACATCATCGAGCGGCAGTATGGTTCATTCAAACGGTCGATCACGTTTTCGGACAACGTCGAGATCGAGAACATCGAGGCCCGCTTCGAGAACGGCGTGCTCGAAGTGGTGCTGCCCAAGATATCTCAGGAGTCCGCGCGCCAAATCAAGATTATTTCTGGTTGAGGACATATTCGAAGAGCTTTATGTCCGGGGCCTCGGGCGCAGCAAGAACTCCGCGGGGCTCAAAGCTTATATCCAACAGCGGCGCCTGCGTGCCGAGCGCATAGAACCGGCCCTTGGGCTCAAGAATACGGCGCGCGGCGCGGTTCAGGTCACGTTTGGGCGAGAAGGCGCGCGCTATGACCGCGGCATAGATGCCCGGGTCATGTTTCAGCGGGTCGGTTTCCAGCACCGCTACCTGAGATAAGCCCAGCAGATCGACCATATGCCGCAGGAAGACGCACTTGTCGCTTGAGCGTTCGATCAGGTAGACCCGTGCCTGGGGATGCGAAAGGGCATAGGGGATGCCGGGCAGACCTGATCCGCTCCCAAGATCGGCGATCACCGGCGCCTGGATGTGCGCCAGGAGCGGCAGGCAGGCCTGGACCTCGGCGCGAAGGTCGCAGAGCAGGCCCGGGCCCACCAGGTGCAGACGCGCGTTGAAGCGCCTGATCTCCTTGATCCAGAGTTCAAGAGCGTCTTTCATCATTTTCCCACGCAGAAAGCGGCGAAGATCCTGTCCAGGACATCCTCGCTGGTTTCATCGCCGAGCAGGTTTTTCAGGCTTGTTATGGCCTCAATCAGGTCCAGGGTGAGCACATCCAGGGCCTGACCGCTCTCCAGTCCGGACAATGCCCTCCGCAGGCCTGTCGCCGCCTGGCTCATCAGATGGCGGTGGCGTTCGAGGAAAATCTGCGGCAGCTCCTGGGGGAAGGAACGTTGCATGGCCTGGACCAGGGTGTCGATCCCCTGCCTGAACTTGGCGGATACGCGCACGGTGACAAAGCCTGGAACATCATCACCTGCGCCGTCTAAACATAGGTCGATCTTGTTGAGCACCACGATAGTCTTCCCGCGGGAAAGCCAGGGGGATTCTTCCTCTTCGAGTCCGCGCGCAGCGTCAACGACATACAGGATTAGGTCGGCGTCCTTCAGGGCCGCCATGGTGCGGACGATCCCGGCCTGCTCCGCCCCCGTGGACGGGATGCGGATCCCGGCCGTGTCATGGAAGATGAAATCGATCCCGGAGAAGACCATGTGTTCGGCGATGATATCGCGCGTCGTCCCTTCTTCGGCGTGAACGATGGCGCGCTCATAGCCCAAAAGCGCGTTGAAGAGCGATGATTTGCCGGCATTAGGGGCGCCGGCGATGACGGTCGCGATCCCTTTGTACAAGCCCGGGGCCGCCTCGGTGCCCTTGAGCGCTCTTTCCAGGAACGCCATACCGTTTTGAAGGCGTGCTTTCAGCTCCGCTACGTCTATCTCGATGTCTTCCTCCAGGAAGGAGGCCTCGATCTCGGCATGCACGGTCTGGCAGTCCTCCAAGACCCGGCGCAGATCCGTGGTGAGGCCGCCTGCCATGAGGTCTCTGGCCATGGAGACGCCGCTTACGCTGCGGGCATCGATCAAGGCGCTCAAGGCCTCGGCCTGTGGAAGCGTCAGCTTGCCGCCCAGATAAGCCCGGCGCGTGAATTCACCCCTGCCGGCCGGCACGGCCAGGCCGGTGGATTCAATGGCCTCCAGGACGGAGCGTACGATCAGCGGGTTACCGTGACAGCCGATCTCGGCCAGGTCCTCGCCGGTAAAGGAATGCGGCGCGGGGTGAAAGGCGATCATGACCTGGTCGATGAGGACGCCTGAGCGGTCGCGGATTGCCATCGGGCGCTGTACATGCGGCGTCCAGTCGCGCCGCCCGCTCAGCTTCTGAATGATGCTCAATGTATGCGCGCCGCTGAGGCGTATCAGACTGATGCCGCCGAAACCTTGGGGGGTTGATTCAGCGAAGATCGTTGTGGATGATCGTTTGGTCATGATGGATCAAACCACCCGTGCCTTGATGCTTCATGGCGAGCGGGTAGTTGGGGCCCGCATGGTTGGTTCGACGCAGGCAGGTTTGTCCGGCCCTCGATCAGGGGGGCCGGAAGTGTCAGGATCCTCCGCCCTTGCTCAGCGCGAAGATTTGCGCGGGACAATGACGACCTTCTTGAACACGCCCTCGCCGATGCTCTTGGTGTTGATCCCGGCCTCGTTTTTCAGCGCCAGGTGAATGATGCGCCGGTCGTAGGGATTCATCTTCTCCAGGGAGACGGAGCGGCCGGTGCGTCTGGCCTTTTCTCCCATTTTCAGGGCGATGGACCGTAGGTGCTCGATATGGCGCTCGCGGTATTTTTCCGTGTCGATGGAGACATGTACGGGCTCTTCGCGGTTCTTGTTGGCGATGCGGTTCAGGATGAACTGAAGGGCGTCCAGGGTCTGTCCGTGCTTGCCGATCAACAGCCCCGAACCGTCACCGACGATCTCCAATACGCCGTCATCACGGAGCTTGACCTCGCTGTCCATATTCATGTGCTTAAGGATCTCGGCCAGGATAACCTGCATCTCTTCCAGGACCTGGCGAGGGGCCTCGGCGACGGCCGAGGTTTGCGGCGCTGATTCCGCGGGCGTCTCGGCGGCGAGGTCATCATTATTTTCCAATACGTCTTCATCCTCGCCCGTAGCCAGACGCGCCTTTATTTTGGCCATTTTGCTGCCGAGCCCGAAAAGTCCCTTGGTGCCTTCCGCCAGCACCTGTATATCGAGTTCTTCGAAACTTACCCGAAATGATCGCATAGCGGCCACAATGGCCTCATCCACACTCTTGCCCTCGAATTCCTTATACTCCATAGCGGTTGTCCGTCCTCCTTTATGCATGTACACGGTTGATATATGCCTGCTGCAGTATTGACAGGATATTGCTCACCAGCCAATAGATCACGAGCCCGGACGGGAAGTTCAGGAACATGACGGTGAATACGATCGGCATGAACATCATGATCTTCTGCTGCATGGGATCGCCGGGCGCGGGGGTCATCTTCTGCTGCACGAACCAGCTCAACCCCATCAGGATCGGCGTGATGTAGTAAGGGTCCTTGGCCGACAGGTCCGGCAGCCAGGTGCCCCAGATATGGAACGGCGTATGTCTGAGCTCGATCGACGACAGGAACACCCTGTAGAGCGCAAACAGGATCGGGATCTGCAACAGCATCGGCAGGCAGCCGCCCATGGGGTTGATCTTATGCTCCTGGTAGAGTTTCATGAGCGCCTGGTTGAGCTTCTGTTTGTCATCTTTATATTTCTGCTGGATCTCTTTCATGAGCGGCTGGACCTTCTGGAGCTCCTTCATGGACGTGAAGCTCTTCAACGTCAACGGGTAGAGCAGGATCTTGATGAGGAAGGTCAGGATGATGATGCCCAGCCCATAGCTGCCGACATACTTTTCGATCCAGTTAAGCGATATCAAGAGCGGTTTGGCGATGATGTCGAAGAAGCCGAAATCCAAGGCCTTGCCCAGTTCGTAGCCGCTGGCCTTGAGGGTTCCCAGTACCTTGGGCCCCACGAAGAGCGCCAGTTCCTGGGTCTGGGCATAGCCGGGCTTGATGTTCACGCCCGGAAGGGCGCACGTTTGCTTTACGGACTTCTCATCGGTACGCCGGATGGTCACCGTGGTTTGAGGCGCGTCCTTGATGATTACGGCCTTGAGGAAGTATTTGTCCTCGAAGCCGAACCATTTGATCTGGCCTGAAAACTCGCGATAAGCCCCTGGCTTTTTGATCTTGGAGAGCTTGAACTCCTCCAGGTGTTTGCCGTTGAGCAGGGCCGGCCCTTCAAAGGTGTATCTCGACCCTTCTCCCTCGACCGGGAAGCGGTCCGCCAACGTCAGATTTGTGCCCAGCGCGAGCGGAGTGTCAGTCTGGTTTTCCAGGGTGTTGCGATAACCGATGAGATAGCCTGCGGGGTCTATGGTAAAGACTTTTTTGACGATGATCCCCTGAGCCATCTGAGCGGTGAAGGTCAACTGGTAAGGTGTGTGGTCCACGACGACGGTGCCGTGAGAGCTGGCGGTGTAGATGAGATTATCGTCCGACATCCCGCCCGTGATGGTCAGACCGGGCATGGGGGTCTTGATCATCTCCACCATGTTTGCCCCCTCGGACAGGCTTTCTTTGTAGCGCTTGAGCTTAAGCGATGCCAGACGTCCGCCCCTGGTGCTCCAGGCGGCGCGGTACAGCGGCGTCTCGGTGACGATGATTTCTTCGTTGACGGCGGCCTCGCTCATGGTCTGTGGTGTTGCCGGGGGGGCCTGGGCCACGGTCGCAGCGGCCGTGTTGGGCTTCTGGGGAGGAGCCTGTTTCTGCATCTCGGCCCGGCGTGGCTCCATGACCAGAAACCAGACCGAGATAATCACCATCGAGATCGCGAATGCCAGCAAAGTCCGTTTTTCCATGTCCATAGCGTCAATGCTTCCTTTCGGGGATTAGACCGGATCGTAGCCGCCGGGATGCAGGGGGTGGCATTTCAAGATCCTTAACGCAGCCTTGCCTAAGCCCTTGAGTGCCCCGTATCTCTGTATGGCCTGGACGGCATACTCCGAGCAGGTGGGATAAAAACGGCAGCTTTGGGGAAAGAAAGGGGAGATCGCCATCTGGTAGAGGCGCACCATCCCGATCAGGATATGGCGTATCATGCCGGACCCAGAGCCTTGATGATCTCCTGCGCTATCGTAGAAATGCCCACGATGCGTGGAGATCTGGCGATCAGCACATAATCGTTTCCGGGTTTGAAGACACCCTTGTTCTTCCGATAGGCCTCGCGCAGGACCCTCTTTACCCTGTTTCTTTCCACGGATTTTCCTATTTTCTTGCTCACGGTTATACCGATGCGGACATGATCAAGGGTATTGGGGGCTCTCAATATAATCAGATTGGGGGTTACAACGCGCGCTGTCTTGTGGGCGTCCGCGCTCTTGAATTCGCGCCTTTTCCTTAACCGCTCCGCCTTGGGAAAGCGTTCATCCGACATCAGACGGCCAGACGTTTGCGCCCCTTTGCCCTCCTTCGGTTGATAACATTCCGGCCGCCACTGGTGCGCATACGAACGAGAAATCCATGCGTGCGTTTCCGCCGCGTGTTATGTGGCTGATATGTCCGCTTCATCACTTCACCTCGAATCTTACAAATTTAGGGGGATACTATTTGCATACCCTGCCGTTTGTTGTCAAGACTATTCCCGGCACCCGTCAGGCCTCATCCCGGGCGTATCGGTAGGCGTCCTTGCGTGGGCGGGGATCCGCTCATAACCACCCTCCCATGGATATGCCGCTTGAACGCCCGGCATGGTTTCGGGTATAGAAGGGCACATGTACGGGGTGTTCTGCACAAGGGAATTCACCGCCGGCGTCATGGGCAAACCGCGGCCGGTCAGGGAACTCGTTCGACGGGTGACCTTAAGGGATAATATTTTTCTGCTTACCCAGGTGCATGGGGATCGGATCGTTTTGGCCGGCGATGCCGCGGGCCTGCCCGAAGCGGACGGCATCATCTCGGACGACCCGGACGATATGCTGGGCATCCTGACGGCCGACTGTCTCCCTGTCCTGGCCTGGTCGGATGATCCGCCCCTGATCGGTGCCCTGCATGCCGGTTGGCGCGGCTTGGCCAATGGCATTGTCGCCAAGGGCGTGAAGCGCATGCAATCCCTGGGCGCACGTGATATCCACGTAAGCCTCGGACCGGCCATCGGGCCTTGCTGTTTTGAGGTGGGCCTTGACGTGGCGCTTGAATTTCAGGGCGCCACGGTGCGCCATGAACACGGCGGACACTTCCTGGATCTTTGGGAGATCGCGGCCTCTCAGGCAATGGAGGCCGGCGTTGAGCGCCATGCCGTCAGAACCGTGCGGTTGTGTACCATGTGCCAGGCGGCCCTGTTTTTTTCCTACCGTCGCGAGGGGTATGCCACGGGCAGGAATATTTCACTCATAGGAGGTTCGTCGTGTTCGTTACCGGGCTTACAGGCGGGATAGCCACCGGGAAATCAACGGTGGCCGGCTTCTTGGCGCAGGCCGGCGCCACCATTATCGACGCGGACAAGATCGCGCACAGCGTGGTCAGAAAAGGCCAGAGCGCCTGGGAAAAGATCGTGGCGCATTTCACCGAAGCGGTGCTCCTCCCGGATGGCGAGATCAACCGGGTTTTGCTGGGAGATATCATCTTCAAGGATACAGGACAGAAGGACATATTGAACAGTATCGTACATCCCGAGGTTTTCAGGGAAATGGCCAGGCAGATCGATGCGGCCGCCGGCCGTCCGGGCGCGGTCATTATCCTGGACGTGCCCCTGCTGATCGAATCCGGGATGCATAGCTCCATGGAGGAAGTGATCCTGGTCTATACCCCGCAGGCCGTGCAGATACGTCGGCTCATGGAGCGTGACGGCATCAACGAAGTCGATGCCCGGGCGCGGATCGATTCCCAGATGCCGATCGAAGACAAGCGCGCTCATGCCACCATCATTATCGACAACAGCGCCGATCTCGATGCCACCCGGGCGCGGAGCATCGAGGTGTACCGGCAGCTTAAGGAAAAAGTAAAATAGAAAGCGCGCCGGAAGCGCTGCGCGGTATGCCGCGATATTTTTTAAGAAGTCGTGGTTGAGTCGGGCTTGGTTTTCTTTCCGGCCGAGGCCAGGACATCTTTGAACTGTCTTGCTTCTCGAAAGTCGGGATTGATATTCAAGGCCTTTTCCAGCCATTCCTGGGCTTTGGAGGCATCCTCTTTGTCATAGTAGAGGCGGGCGATATTGAAATACAGGTTCTCGTCCTGGGGGGATATCTCCAGGGCCTTCATGTAATTGGCCAGGGCCTCGTCATACATCTTGGTCTTGCGCAGCGTGATGCCGAACTCATTGAAGATGTGCTTGTTCTCTTCCTCGAAGATGGCCTCGACCTGGGCCAACTTTTTGAAGACGCCCTTGGCCTTTTCGGTCTCGCCCATTTCCATGTAGAGCGTGCCGACGCCGAAGTTGGCCCGGATGTTCTCGGGCTCGATCTTTAAGGCTTTGTTGTACTCCCATTCGGCGGAGAAGAACTCTTTGCGCTCGCGGTGTTTCTCGGCCATGGAGGAATGTTTGTCGGCCAGCTTCTGATCCTTGCTTTTGGCTTTGGGCGGCATGAAGTTGGGCTCGAAGGTGAAGCGCTTTAAGAATTCATCCACGGGCATGGTGATCTCGATGCCGGTGGGTTCGCCGTCATCGCCCAGGAATGTGAGCTTGATCTGGGCCTCATCGACCTGGTCGGCCATGCAATAGTTTTTCAGCTTCTGGTTCTTCTGCGTATGTCCGGTTCCCAGGGTCAGATTCGACTCTTCATAGAAGATGCCATGGATACGATTCATACCTGCTGCCATGCACCAGAGTATCGGCCTGGCGGAAGAAATAGTTTAATAGTGCTTGAATATTATGCACGCCAATGATTGACTTCTGTAGGATATGTATGGCAACCCATACACATCGTCTTGACAAGGAGGTTGTCCATGCCGCCATTAGGCTTTATCGGTGCCGGGAATATGGCCGAGGCCATCATCGCCGGCATTATACAGAAGCATATGTTCGCCCCGGGCGATATCGTCGCCTTCGATATCGATCCCAAGCGCATGGAGGCCATGGCCGGGCGTTTCGGAATAAGCACCGCCCCTCATCTGGAGGATGTGGCCCTGAGCGCCGACACCATCATCCTGGCCGTGAAGCCCGGCACCGTTCAGGCCGTTGTCCGCCCGATCAAAGACCTTTTGCAAGGCAAACTGCTCATCAGCATCGCCGCCGGCGTCAGCATAGCCTCCATCCAGGCCCTGACCAACTCGGAGGCGCGGGTGATCCGCGTCATGCCCAACACCCCGGCCCTGGTCATGGAGGGGGTGTCATGCCTGGCCTGCTCGCCTACGTGTCTGGAGAAGGACAGGGAACTGGCGCTGAGGATTTTTCAGGGTATCGGTATATGCCTGGAATTGGATGAGCGGCTCATCAATGCCGTAACCGGTCTGTCCGGCTCCGGACCGGCCTACGGCTTCCTGTTCATCGAGGCCCTGGCGGACGGCGGCGTGCGCGCCGGCCTGCCGCGCGATGTGGCGCTCAAGCTCGCGGCCGCCACCGTCAAGGGCGCCGCGGCCCTGGTGCTCTCCACCGGCAGGCACCCCGGCGATCTGAAGGACATGGTAGCTTCTCCCGGCGGCACGACGATCGAGGGTCTGGCCGTGCTCGAATCCCGGGGCTTCCGCTCGGCGGTCATGGACGCCGTCTTTGCGGCCTACCAGAAGGCCGCCGGGTTGGGCAAATAATCGTATGCCCGATATCCGCTTCCGACTCCATGCAGCCGACGGGTGGGCGCGCCGCGGCGAGTTTACCACGACCCATGGCACGGTTCAGACCCCGGCCTTTATGCCGGTGGGCACGGCCGGGTTCGTGCGTTCCATCACCCCGCGGGAGATCGGCTTGACCGGCGCCCAGGTGATCCTGGCCAACACCTACCACCTCTCGCTGGGCGAACGCCTCCAGGCGGTCAAGCATATGGGCGGGCTGCACCGCTTCATGGGCTGGAACCAGACCATCCTGACCGATTCGGGCGGTTTCCAGGTTTTTTCACTGCCTGAGCGCAAGATCACGGATGACGGCGTGATCTTCGCCTACGAGGAGAACGGCGAAAAGCTCACCCTGACCCCGGAACGCTCCATGGAGATCCAGCGCGATCTGGGCGCGGATATCGTCATGGCCTTTGATGAATGCGTGGAGTACCCGGCCGAGCATGAATATGTCAAGCGCGCCGTGGGCCGCACCACCAAGTGGGCTAGACGCTGCCGGACCGTGGAGCTGCAACGGCATCAATTCCTCTTCGGGATTGTGCAGGGCGGCGTCTACGAGGACCTGCGCCGCTTAAGCGCCCAGCGGATCACGGAGATACCTTTCGACGGCTATGCCATCGGCGGCGTGAGCGTGGGCGAAGGCCACGATCTGATGAAACAGGTCGTGGGCATGTGCGCCCCGGTGTTGCCCGAGGACAAGCCCCGCTATCTCATGGGCGTGGGCCTGCCCGAGGACATCCTGGCGGCCGTAGCCCTGGGCATGGATATGTTCGACTGCGTCATCCCCACGCGCTTTGCCCGCGGCGGCACCCTGTTCACGCGCACGGGCAAACTGCGCATACAGGACAAGGCCTACCGCAAGGACCGCTACCCCGTCGATACCGGCTGCCGGTGTTATACCTGCCAGACGTTTTCCCGCATGGTGCTGCGCTATCTGTTCTTTTCCGGCGATCCCCTGGCCGAGACCCTGGCCACCATCCATAATATCGCCTTTTACCAGGACCTTATGTCCGGCATCCGGGATGCCATTGCCGCAGGTGGCTTTGAGGCCTTCTGCGAGGAGTGGCTCCGGACGTATACCCTCAAGAAGTCGCGCGCTAGGGCATAGCCTTTTCAGGGTGCAGGGGGCAGCCCCGATGCGACCTTTGGCGGCCGCGGCATCTTAAAGCCCATGGGCGCTTGAAAAATGCCTTAAAAAATTAAAGCTTTCATGGTATGATCCGAAAAAGAAGGTATGATGAACGCCAGCGACCATGGAACGCATAAGCATATGGTATGGTTGATCGTCACCTGTGCAGCATTGATCTTTATCGGCGGGTGCGGCATGTATCCCTTGGGCATGGGTTTACCTGCTGGTTCAGGTGCGGCTCAGGTATCCGTCAATGATCTCAAGTTTAACGAGGCCTCGCCGATCTTCTACAGCCAGGCCTTTATCCGGCAATATGCCGCGTTCAATGAGCGCATGCGAGGCTTCTATCGCGGCGTCATCACCCCCGAGATCTGGAGCCAGAACGGGTGTGTGAACACCACCGGCATGGATCCCGCCTTGCGGGCCCTGAAAAACGCCGGCGCCAGGATGGAAAACGGATCACACTCGTATTCGTTTTCCTATCGCCCCGAGCTACCGGCGTCTTATTTCGCGAACTTCTGCGCGCCCCACTAAAGAGTTTCGGGGTTTCAAGATCAATCCCGCCGGCAACCCCTGGCGGAGCAAAGCTATTCTCCGAGCATTGCTGAGAACGCCTTGACTTGTGCGCTGTGCGCATTACTATTATGGGAATAGCTGAAACCAATCCGCGCTAGAGGTCAACCAAATTATTTCAACACGAAACCGCGAGCCTGGATGTACACAACCATGCTGCGCTCGCCGGACCGGCAGCCTCCGGCGTGTGAGGCGAACCGTGTATTTAGAATGCCATGCCAATGAAAAAGAGGAGGCTGATCATGCAGCGGTTTGTTCTGAAAGCTTTTATGCGGATTTTCGGGGTTTGTGTCGTCATCTTTTTGCCGGTCTACAGCGCAGGCCAGGAACAGGGCATCGGGTTCCCTCTATCGACCTGGAGCAAGGAGCAGATACAAAAGCTGCCGGATACGTTCTGGTCGCTCCAGAGGCAGACGGAAAAGAGTTGGGCGACGTACATCTCGCGTATGGAGCAACAGTATGCCCAGGTATACGGGCCGGACATCAAGAATGGCTACGATCTTTTTTTGCAGGAGCAAACGCAGGCCGGGACCCAACCGAAGCATCCTCAGATCAAGGAACGGAAGACCTTGCGGCGTCTGACCGATCTGGTCGGCGTACCAGGCAGGGGCTTAGGCCGAATCAAAGGGACACCGCTGGGCTCCATCCGGGTCCTGGCGTTCAAGGCCGGGGCTTTGCGGGTCATCCCGCATGATGTCATGGAATGTACGGCCGCCGGCCGGCTTGTTTTACCCTACGGGCCGGAAGGGAATCCCAAGGACGGGGACGGTGTGCTGGGAGACGCCGATACCTTGTATTTCATGGCCATGGATGCCGGAGACAGGGTCGGAACGAAATTTATCACCGATACCTTGGCCGGCGCCAAAGCCGTGATCGAAATCGAGCTTACCTATGCCCAGCAGAATGAACAAGGCTGGGTATATGTGGCGGCCTTCGGTAGTCAGGCGCCGGAGACGTCCGTGTTCGAGTATGTGAAGATATTTCCGGAGGCCGCCATCATTTATTCCCCGTTCATGCTGGTCCAGAGCATGCCGCGCGCCGGCAAACAGATGGTGTCGCCCACGGTGGATGTTCGCACCTGGGCCGTGGCGCCGAGCTTCGGCGGTACGGCGCGCGACATCCATAACAAACTGATCTTGGTGTTGAAGGTCCTTTTCCGCGGCGGCTTCAAGATCTCACAGAACCAGGACGAGTCCAACCTTACGTTTCGGGCTTGGTACGCAGGCCCAGTGATCGTCTATGGCCGGGCCACCTGGAAAATGAAGACGCCCCTGGGCATCGGCGCACCGGTCATCTTCGCCGATCTGGTGGGGACCGCGTTCACCTGTACTGATCAGAACTTCCTCTGGACCCCGTTCGATCCGTCCATCATGATGAAGACCTTTAACCTGACCCTGGGCGAGGAGCTCAACCAACAGGCGCTTATGCCGGAGCCGGGTGCCGAGCGCATCATCACCTCGCAGGATCGTAAGGTCTATCCCATCAAGGCGCAATCATCGGCGCAGATCGTGGTCCAGGATGCTCAGAACCATGGAACCAAACAGGATATATGGCATGTCCTGACCGGTCCGGCCGGGAGTATGTGCATGTACGCGGGCTTGAACGACTATCTTACCCAACACGCCCAAACCTTTACCATGCTCTGGCAGGACTCGCCGGAGCACATCGGCGCCTACCTGTACAACCTGGATGTGACGGATTTCAAGAACCGTCAGGAGTCCATGTTCCTGGAATGGTACGGCGTGCCGTTCTTCTGGGACAACGGCAGGTACAACTGGGGTAAACTCGACCTGGTGTTGAAGCCGCGCCTCAAGCCCCTGACGTGCATCGTCGATGGATCGGCGCGGTTTGTGTCCCCGCGTTTCGTGCACGTACCGAACATCAAGGAAGATCGCGCCTTATACAGATACTAAGTTCTCACCGGCTTTCTGAGGCCTCGACCGGCTCCTGGAACAGTATGCGGCGCAGGCGTTGGCGGTACTCGCCGAGCACGCCGCGATACTGCTCGATGATGGCCTCGCCGTCTTCGCCGGAGGTGGACATGAAGGCGCGGGTCAAGGTTTTCTTGGTTTCCACATGCTGTTTGATGTCCGCGGTATCAATGGAATGAAAAAAGATCTCGATCATCTTTTTGCGCAGCGGCCGGCAGGTATGCGAGAAGAGCAGAAAGACGATATTGTTGGCGACCTGGGCGACCAGTTCCTGGGTCTGGAGTTCCAACTCCACCAGCATTTCCCTGTTGTCAAGATTGGCGAGCTCGGTGTCCAGGATGTCCATCATGGCCTTGAGATCGCGCAGCGTAAAACGCGTGGAGGCCAGTTTGAGCATATCCGGGAAGAACGCGATCCAGAATTCCCAGACCTCATCCAGGATAAAGCGATCCACCAGCCACTCGCTCTCGGGTTCCTGGGCCTGGAGGAACAGGACGCGCAGAAAATCCAGACTGGCGCCCTTGAGGTAATCCCGGACGTAGATGCCGTCGCCCTGCCGGATAGTCAGCACATTCATGGTTTCCAGATGTTTGAGCCCCACCCTGAGCGAGGCCCGGTCGACGTCCATCTCCTTGGCCAAGAGGCGCTCGGGTGGGAGCTTGTCGCCCGGTTTGAGTTCTCGGCTGAAGATCCGGCCGATCAGGATATTCATGACGCGTTCATGTGATTGGACCGTTTCCATAGGCACCCGTCTAGCATCTCTGATACGTATTGGCAATCCTCATTGAGGGCCGTCCATGAACCCCAAAGCCTTCAGGAAACCATACCAGGCCCTACCCCTGAGCGAATCGAACACCAGCCAGTGGCCGCCGGTGCGGAAATGGCAGCGGGTCAGCCGCCAGCGCCGTTCGAGATCCTCAACCAGGTCGAAAGGGCAGACGCGATCCCCGCGCGAGGCCACGACCAAGATATTCTCGGATGGAATGCGGGGGGTGAGATTCAAGGGCGAGTGGAAGTCGGCCGCGCGGAGGACCTGGGCGCGCCAGGCGTCGTCATACGGGGCGCTTTTGAGGAACCTGTCCGGACCCAATGGCCTTAAGAAACTCAGGGCCGGCACCATCAGGGCGGCAAAACGCATGTGGTCGCGCAGGCAGGCATACACCCCGGTGACATAGCCGCCCAGGCTGGCGCCCACCATGCCGATATCCGTTATGCCCATTTCAGCCAGGATCAGGAAGGCATTATCGAGATCGAAGACGCTCTGGGCGATGCATTCGTTGGTAAAGGCCGCGTCGCCCAAGGTCAGGTAGATGCGGCGCGCGCTGCGCCCGCCTTTGATCCTTCGCCAGTGAAAGGGCAGGACGCACAGGGCCACATCAAGACCCAGGCCATAAAGCTTGCGGATCTTGAACATGCGCTCGGCCTCGCGCGGTTCTCCCATCATGAAGCCGTGCACGCACAGCACGGTTTTGCGGGGTTTATCGCCGTGCACCCAGCGTACCAGATAACCGGTCCGGTTCTCGGGATAGGCCATATAGCGGCGACGGATAAAGGGGTTGTGGGGAACAAAGCCGCTGGGAAAGCTGATGACCTGGCAGGCGCCACCCTGGTAGGGCGTCTGGGACTCGATGCGGTAGGCGGGTTTCTCTGCGGGCCGGGAGAAGAAATTCATGGGTTGGTCCACGTAGCCCATTTCATGGTAGTAGGCCGCCTCGCGGGCGTACATCCGCCAATTCACGGCGCGCCGGGCCTGGAGAGAGGCAATCAAACGCCCCGGTGCCAGGAACAGCTCGTCGACGATGCTCCCGATGGAATCTAGGGTGCGGTCCTGCATAGGCAATGCTTATCGATGAAGGCGATGATATCCGGGGCAAGCAGTTCCGGACATTCCAGGGCGGTCATATGCCCGACGCCCGGATACATGATGAGCTTGGCCCCGGGAATCTCACGGGCCATGAGCATGCTCGATTCGATGAAGAGGTCGTCCTTTTCGCCGTAGATGATGAGGACCGGGCAGTGGATGCCGCGCAGCCCCTCGATCCTGGGATCAGGGTCGGTGTAGAATGAGCGCACAAAGGCGGCTAAAGTGGGACGGTCGCCCAGCGCTATGACCTCCAGCGCGGATTGGAGGAGTTCTTCGGCGCGCGGCGATTCCACGATGCCGCGAAAGAAAGGGCCCGGCACGGTGCGCACACCCTTGATCATCTGGTCCCAGTCGTATTTTTCAAACTGGCGGGAGAACTTGATATTTCCTACCCGGATAGTTTCGGGATCCGTGCCCACCGGCAGCAATGATGTGGAGGAACCGGTATCGGTGAGGATAAGGCTCGCCAGGCGGGAAGAGTTGCGCATGGCCAGGCGCACGGCCACGAATCCTCCCGTGGAGTGCGTCAGGAGATGGAAGCGCTCAAGTTTCAGATGATCGGCCAGGGCCATGATATCCTCACCGATCGTATCGCAGTCGAAACCGTATGGCTCGCCGCTGACCACGGTCCGGCCGTGGGCGCGCATGTCCATGGGGATAAAACGGAAGCGGCGCATGAGCTGATCCTCGATGTGCTTCCAGTAGGTGGTGTTTTCGATCAGGCCATGGACCGCGATAATCGGTTCGCCCTTGCCGTGATCCTCGTAGTATACCCGGGCCGTGCCGCGGGAAAAAGTCGCCATGGTCGCCGCTTCTCCTTATTATAACATTAGATCGCGTTCTATTAATTGATGTATTAATAGATTTTCCCTTGTTTGGTCAAGAGGCGTTGCAGACGGTGGTCGAGACCGGCGCGTGCGGCGGCATCCAGGCGCCGCGGGTCGGCCAGGGCCTGCTCGACCAAGCTGATGGCGCGGGTGATGTTGCGGCTTTTGTGTTCGCACCACTTGGCCAGTTCCTCGGCCGCGAAGATGTCGCCCGGGTCGCTGGCCAGGAGGTCTTCCCAGATGGGCACGGCCTCCACCCAGCGGCCGCCGCGTTTATGGATGAGCGCTAAGAGACGCTGCGCTTCGCGGCCGTGGCTCTGGTCAGGATGCTCAAGCATGGCTTCCAGCAGGAGCCGCGATTCCGGCAGGCGCCCTCGTTCGTGGAGCATGCGAGCCGCGGCCAGGAGGTCGCCGGGGTGACGCACGTGCACCTCCCGGCCTGAGAGCACGTCCGTGAGGTGTTTAGCCAGGGCCGCCATGGAGACGATGTCATAGCGGTTGTGTTCCAGGATATCGGTCAGCAGGCCGGGATCGCGCGTGCGCAGCCAGTCGAAGTAGCGCTGCGGGATCTCCCAGCCCGGGATGTCTCCTGAGCGGTGGAAGCCCAGCACCTCGGCCTCGAGCGTCACCAGCCGGCAGTTGCTGGTGCGGTGGGACAAGAGCCGGCGGGACGGGTTGAGCAGGTCCAGGTGCGGTAGAGTTGAGAGCGGATCAGATAGGCGTCCCAGCACGTAACGCGTGCTCAGGAGGTTCACGTCGAAGGCCTTGCCGTTGAAGGTTACCAGGAAACGCTTGTCGGCCGCAAGCTCCTTAAGGAAGACCAGCATGGCGCGCTCCTCGGAGAAGTCGCGGCTCAAAAGCTGGCAGGTGATGAAGTCGCCCTCTTCGAACCAGCCCAGTCCGATGAGGAACGGAAAGGTTCCGGTCCCGCCGGATAAGCCCGTGGTCTCGGTATCGAGGAACAAGGCGTCCTGGGGCCCATAGCGGCTGAGTAGGGGCTGGCCGCTGATGAAGGCCGCGCTCGGCATGTCCAGGCTTAAGCAATCGCGGATCAGGCTGTGCCCATGCAGGCTGTCCCCCGCATGGCGGCTACGGGTGAAGTGGCAGGCGCCGAAAGCGCCCCTGATTTCCTCGCCGCCCAAGGCTTGGGAGAGGTCCTGGACTACATGATGCGCGGGCCGCACCGGGCGGGGAGAGACCTGCTCGCGTCTGGACATGATGCCCTCGATGCGCCGCCTGAGGTCGTTCAAGGCCGCCTGTTTATCGCCGGGCGTGGGCTGTTCTTCTCCCGTGAGTCGTTTGAGCCGGTCTACAACTCCCATTTGTTTTCACCCTAGCATGTTTGCGTGTAAAAACCTACTATCGCGCTTGGTTCCAACATGACATGCATATTCGTTTGAGATGAGCTTGACACTGGTTTGGGATACTCTTAGAGGTATGTGTGGAAGATGAAGACAACACATGATCGGACAGGATTACTACCCTTTTTCTTGAGCGAATCACAGGAGCAGGTAAGTCACTTTGCCGATGTGAGCTGTGAAGAGAGAGGTGCGATCTTTACGCGGCGAGAGGTCGTCGACTTCATTCTTGATCTTGTGGGCTATACTGTAGACAGGCCTTTACATACCTTCCGTCTCCTTGAGCCATCCTTTGGAGAAGGAAGTTTTTTAATTCCCGCGATCGAGCGTCTTTTGGAATCGTATAAAGCCCACGTACCTGATCAGAACGATATCGAGGGTGATCTCATCGGAGCCATACGCGCTGTCGAAGTACATCATACAAGTATTGAGATCGTGGGCTCACGGATTCTGGAGATCTTCAGACATTTCGGGATCTCCGGTAGAAGTGCTCATAGAATCCTAGATCAATGGATCATGAAGGAAGATTTTCTTCTGGCTGATTTGCACATGTCCTTTACCCACATTGTTGGGAATCCGCCGTATGTTCGTCAAGAACGTATACCGGATATGCTCATGGCTGAGTACCGTGCGCGCTATACGACTATCTATGACCGAGCCGACATCTACATTCCCTTCATAGAGCGGAGTTTGTCCAAACTGGAACAGGGTGGGACCATAGGTTTTATCTGCGCGGATCGCTGGATGAAGAACAAATACGGCGGCCCGTTGCGCGCGATGGTCGCTGCACAATATCATCTGGCGGCTTACGTCGATATGGTGGATACGCCCGCCTTTCGTTCCGAGGTGGCTGCCTATCCCGCCATTACGATTATGAAACGTGAACATCCTGGCCCTACGAGGATCGCTCATCGGCCCCGGCTCGATCATGATACACTTTCCCAACTGTCTCAAGCGCTGAGTTCCAATATAATTCCGCACGATAGTGGCGTGTCCGAGGTATTGAATGTAGCCCATGGCAATGAACCGTGGCTACTGACGTCTTTGGATACGTTGGCGATCGTGCGACGACTTGAAGCGGAATTTCCCTCAATTGAAGCTGCCGGATGCAGGGTTGGAATAGGAGTCGCCACCGGGGCAGACGCAGTATTCATCGGACCTCTCGCTGCATTGGATGTCGAGCCGGACCGTAAACTACCTTTGGTAAGAACGAAAGACATCGAGAGTGGGACGGTTGTTTGGGGGGGGGCAGGAGTAATCAATCCTTTTACGGATGACGGTTCCTTGGTGAAACTTTCAGATTACCCCAAACTGGAGAAACACTTCGATCGACATGCGGACATGATCCGGAAACGCAATTGCGCTCAGAAGAATCCTCATGCCTGGTATCGTACTATCGATCGTATTTACCCGAGTCTCACGCACCAGCCTAAACTTCTGATTCCCGACATAAAGGGAGAAGCCCACATCGTTTATGAAGAGGGCCGGTTTTACCCACACCATAATCTTTACTATATCATCTCTGATGCATGGGACTTAAAAGCTCTCCAGGTGGTTTTGCAGTCAGGTATAGCAAAATTGTTCGTATCTATTTACTCCACGCATATGCGCGGAGGGTATCTTCGTTTCCAAGCGCAATACTTGCGCCGGATACGTCTCCCTCTTTGGGAGGATGTTCCCTCGGATATTCGTGCAGCCCTCATCGAAGCCTCACAGCTTCATGATGTTGAGGCATCTAAGCAGGCAATATTCGCATTATATCGTCTGACACAAGCGGAGCAGTCAGCACTTGCCAATATAATGTCATAGGAGAATGTATGGGTATTGATTTGGCTGATTATCAGTTTATGGCGAGGAAGGCCGTGAAGGCATTTTGGGCAACCCGTGATGCCGCCAAACGAAAACAGATCGCCAATGGGAAGACAGATCAGGGTGAGCGTGCCGGAGTCACGGCCGGGAAAAATATGGATGGGTTCTTAGATCTGATAAAGCATATTGTTCATTTGAATGGACTCGGACATGCCGACATCTGCCTTAAGCGTCGTGTCCTCACGCTTCCTGGCTACTTCCGACCGACGAAACTATGGGACATGCTGATTATGAACGATGGACGTCTTGTGGCGGCCATTGAGTTGAAAAGTCAGGTAGGTCCATCATTCGGTAACAATTTTAACAATCGAACCGAAGAGGCTATTGGCACCGCTGTGGACTTATGGACGGCCTATCGAGAAAGGGCTTTTGGAGATATCCCACGGCCTTTTGTCGGCTGGTTGATGTTGGTCGAGGACTGCAAGGGTTCGCAAACTTCGATAAAAGATGTCTCCCCTCATTTCCCGATTTTTCCTGAATTTGCTGGTGCTTCCTATGCTGATCGTTACAACATCCTCTGTCGAAAGCTGGTTCAAGAACAACTCTATACGGTAGCCTCATTAATCCTTTCTCCTGCCGCCGCGAAGCGATCAGGTCAATACTCTGAGTTATCCGAAATGACGAGCATAAAGACCTTTATAAACACCCTGGCCGGCCATATTGCGGCCGAGGCAGCCAGAACAAAGTAGTTTTCTCTACTCCGAAGAGCACCCCGACGCAGCCGAAAATTCCGCAGGAAAGCGGAATTTGACGCATATTGCGGGCGCCAGTTAGGGTGAGTGCCATGGATGGCACGAATCACAACGATGCCGCTTGATTGAGGAATGGAATCATGACGCGATCATCAGCCCCAGGATGGCCAGGGCCGCCTCCTTGGCCGTCGGGCCGACCTCCAGCGTGGGGCCCACGCACATGGGGCAGCCGTGTTCGCAGGGGCAGGTTCTCAGGAGTTGGCGGACACCGTGGATCAGCTCATGGTGCCGCTCGAAGAGGTTCTCGGCAAAGCCCACCCCGCCGGGATAGGCGTCGAAGATGAAGACGGTCGGGTCATAGGCGTTGCGCATGACCTCTTGGGGGGCCGGGTTGGGATTGGCCGTGATTACGCGGCTGCCAAGCCCATAGCGCACGTACCACTCGCCGCTCTTGTCGCCGATGGCGCGCTGAAGGTCGCGGATATCGGCCATGAGCAGCACGGCCGCGATATGGTGCAGGGCATAGGCCAAGCCCGACAGGCCGTCGATAATCTCCTCGCGCCGGAAGGGGAGCTGATCGAGCATGTCCCAGGGCATGGTGAACCAGTAGCTGGTGGTGTGCATGTCGTTCTGCGGCAGGTCCACATCGCCGTAACCCACGTTCTCGCTGGTGTAGAACTTGATCTTCTTGTAGCCCACCACCTTGCGCACCACCTGCACCTCGCCGTGCTCCACGATGATGCGGCCTTCGCGGCTCTCGAAGGCGTCGATGACGCGCACGTTGGTGTAGGTCATGGCGTCCGTGTAGTAGTCTACGTCCACCTGTCTGACATAGGCCTTCTTGCGCTCCAGGTCGAGCTGGTCCACGTGGTACTGCCGCGATTCGACCATGTAGATGGCGTCGGTATGCACGGTGGTGAAGGCGCTCTCCCAGTCGACCTCGGCGATGACGCGGTGGTTGCCGGTATCCGTGGTGTCGACCACCACGATGTTCTCCGGGTTGACGGTGCGCAGGCTCACCTCGTCGGCCGGGTAGCTCTCGGCCGCCCAGTGCCAGCGTTCATCCACGCGGTGCAGCACGCCCTTTTCCTCCAGGTAGCCCAGGAGCTCTTCCAGGTCCTCGGCGCCGAAGCGTTCACCCTTCTCGAAGGGCAGCTCGAAGGCCGCGCTCTTGATGTGGTGCAGCAGGATCAGGAGGTTGTCGGGGTTGACGCGGCAGTGCTCGGGCGAGCTGGAGAAGAAGTATTCCGGGTGCTCCACGATGAACTGGTCCATGGGATTGGAGCGCGCGATCAGGATGGCCACGCTCTGTCCCGTGCGGCGCCCGGCCCTTCCGGCCTGCTGCCAGGTGCTGGCGATCGACCCGGGGTAGCCGGTCATGATGCAGGCCTCCAAATCGCCGATATCGATGCCCAGCTCCAGCGCATTGGTGCTGACCACGCCCATGACCGTGCCTTCGCGCAGGCCTTTTTCGATCTCGCGCCGCAAATTCGGCAGATATCCGCCGCGGTAGCCGGTCACATAGCGCTCGTCCACGACCGAGCGCTGGCGGAAGCGGTCCTTGAGATACTTGGTCATGACCTCGACATTGAGCCGGCTGGTGGCGAACACGATGGTCTGGATCTGGTTGCCGATCAGCTCGGCGGCGATATTCCTGGCCGGGGTCAGGGCCGACTGCCGGATGCCCAGCTCGCGGTTGATGATGGGCGGGTTATAGAGCATGAAGGTCTTGGCGGCCCGGGGCGCGCCGCTCTCTTCGATCAGGACCACTTTTTTCTCCAGCAGCCGTTGGGCATGCTCCTGGGGGTTGGCCACCGTGGCCGAGCAGCAGATAAAGACCGGGTCGGCGCCGTAGAAGCGGCAGATGCGTTTCAGACGCCGGATGACATTGGTCAGATGGCTGCCGAAGACCCCACGGTAGACATGCAGCTCGTCCAGCACCACGAACTTGAGGTTGGTAAAGAGCTTTTGCCACTTGGTGTGATGCGGCAGGATGCCGGCGTGCAGCATGTCCGGATTAGTGACCACCACATGGCCCTGCCTGCGGATGGCCGCGCGCGCGTCATCGGGCGTGTCGCCGTCATAGGTGTAGGTCTTGATGTCGGCCTTGAGCTCCCCGATCAGGCCGTGCACCTCCTGCATCTGGTCCTGGGCCAGGGCCTTGGTGGGGAAAAGGTACAAGGCGCGTGTCTCAGGTTGTTCCAGGATGCGCTGCAGCACGGGCAGGTTATAGCACAGGGTCTTGCCGCTGGCCGTAGGCGTGACCAGCACCACATCCCGGCCTTGACGCACATGCTCGACGGCTTCTTTCTGGTGGCTGTAGAGCTTGTCGATTCCACGCCGGGAGAACGCCTCACGGATGCGCGCGTGCATCCAGGCCGGATAGGGGGCGTAACTGCCCTTTCCGGCCGGGATGTGCCGGATGGCCGTGACATGCTCGCGGAAGCGCCGGTCTGCTTCCATGCGTCGCAGCCATTCTGTCAGGGTCACTGTGGTCATAGGCCGCCTTTGTCGTTAGCGAGTATAGGGGGGCGACGCGACTCTGTCAACGAGACACTAACGGCGGCGGGCGGTTTTGGCCGGGAGGTCCACGGCAGCCGCGGGCGCCGGCGTGTCGAGTGCCTCGCGCACCTTTTCGGTCAAGGCCCGGAAGGAAAACGGCTTCTGGATAAAGTGCACGAGCTCGGGAGCTATGCCGTGGTGCGCGATGACGTCGCCGGCATAGCTCGACATGTACAAGACCTTTAAGGACGGCAACACGGAATGCAGGCGTTCGAAGAGCTGGCGGCCGTCCATGACCGGCATGATGACGTCGGTGATCAAGAGGTTGATGCGACCGTACTGCTGGTCGATGATATCGAAGCAGCTTTCGGGGCTCTCGGCCACGATCACGGTATAGCCCTGGTTGCCCAGGATATGGTTGACCAGGTCGCGCACGGCCTGGTTGTCGTCCACCACCAGCACGGTCTCGGTCCCGCGTTTGTATTCACCGGCCGGCACAATGTCGGGGTAGGTCTGAGGGGCGATGTCTTTCAAGCGCGGCAGATAGATCTTGAAGGTGGTGCCCTGATCGGGTTCGCTCTCCACGCGGATGGCGCCGTCGTGCTGTTGGATGATGCTGTGCACGATGGACAGGCCCAGTCCGGTGCCGTGACCCTGGGTTTTGGTGGTAAAAAAAGGCTCGAACAGGCGTGAGAGGGTTTCGCGCTCCATTCCCAGGCCGCTGTCGCTTACCGCCAGCAGGACATAGGGGCCGGGATCTATACCTGCATGGGCTGCCGCGGCGTTTTCCTCCAGATCCAGATCGCTCAAGGAAATGGTCAGCGTGCCGCCCTTTGGCATGGCGTCCTGGGCGTTGACGGCCAGATTCATGATCACCTGCTCGATCTGGCCGACATCCGCGCTCACCATGCCCAGCGTGGGCGCTATGCGTACGGATATCGAGATGTTTTCCCGGATGGTGCGTTTCAAGAGCTTCTGAAAATGCAGAATGGTCTTGCCGAGGTCCACGGTTTTGAGCTCGAGCACCTGTTTATGGCTGAAGGCCAGCAGTTGACGGGTGAGGTCCTTGGCCCGCCCGGCGGCCATGAGAATCTGGCGGACATGCTCCATGCGGGGATCGCCTGACGGCAGACTGGACAGGACAATCTCGGAGTAGCCCAGGATGGGGGTCAGGAGGTTATTGAAATCGTGCGCCACGCCGCCGGCCAGCCTTCCTACGGACTCCATTTTCTGCGACAGTCCCAGCTGTTCATGCAGCATCTGGCGCTCGACTTCAGCCTTGCGGCTGTCGGTGATGTCCTCGCCCGAGCTCAAGGTGCCGATGATGACGCCGCTATCGTCGCGCACGATCGAATTGTGCCAAGCGATCAGACGCTCTTCACCGGACCTGGTGACTACGAGGTTTTCAAGATATTCGGCGGAACTGAGCTCTCCGGTTATGATCCGCAGGAAGGCCTTCTTCACCTTTGGTCCTACCTCACGGGGCAGGCACGTGGCGAACCACTCCTGACCGATCAGCTCGGACTCATCATATCCGAGGATCTGGCAGCCCTTGCGGTTGATCATCTCGATTTCGCCTCGTATATTCAGGGCAATCATGATCACCGAAGCGATATCGAGGTATTTTTGCGCCCGCGAACGTTCCTGATGGAGTAAAAACTCGGCGCGTTTGTGTTCGGTGATATCCTGGATATGCATAATGAAATTGAGCGGTTGTCCATTGGCGCTCCGAATGAGCAGCGAATTAACGGAGGCCCACACCATGCGGCCGTCTTTGGCGATATAGCGCTTTTCCAGGTGATGCACCTTGGCGGGAGAGGCCAGCTGGGACCGGACCATCTCCCGGTTGCGCGACAGGTCCTCGGGATAGGTGATCTGTTCAAAGGTCATGCCGTTCAGTTCCTCTGCCGAATACCCCAGCATTTCGCAGAAGGCCTGGTTGACGCTTAAGAAATGCCCGTTGATGCCCACCAGGGCCATGCCGATCGGCGCCATGACAAAGGCGGTCTGGAAGCGGGCCTCGCTTTCCTTCAGGGCCTCCTCGGCGCGTTTGCGCTCGGTAATATCCGTGGCGAAATGCAGCACCCGCTCTATGTTGCCGCCCTCATCCAGAATCGGGGCGCAGGAAACGAGGAAGACCTTTCCAAGGGCCTCGACGGGCATCTCGCAGATGCTCATCCGTCCCGTGGCGAGCATTTCCTGTAAGGGGCAGGTCTGGGGAGGCGTCTCACTATTGTGGAAGACCTTATGGCAGCGCCGTCCGATCAGATCGTCTTCCGGAGAGCCCATGATCGCGCAGCTGGTCCGGTTGGCGGCCAGGATGTGCCGCTCAAGGTCGATGATCATGGCGGGATGACCGATGGATTGGAAGATATCCTGCCATTCCTGGTAGGCCAGACGCAGGGCGTCTTCGCTCTGGGAAAGTTGGCGCTGGTGCTCGTGGCGACGAAGCTCCAGGTCGAACAGGGTCCGCTCCCGCCGTGCCTGGAGGCAGACTTCCACCAGAGCTTCAGCATCGCAAGGCTTGTCCGCGACGGCGCCGGCGCCCTTGGCGAAGAGGCGTGTATCGTTTGTGCACGTACTCACGTCCCGCAGGATGACCACGGCCGCCAGCGGCTTGAGACGGTTGATCTCATCCAGGAACCAGGCGCGCTTGATGTCGGCGAGGGTATCATCCAGGATGATCACTTCCGGATCCTTCTTGCGGAGCAGGGACAAGGTCTTGCCTTTGCCCGTATCGCAGCACAAGGTGTAGCCCTGGGCCTTGAAGGCCCGTCTGAGACCGGTCTGCAAGCCGCGATCTTCCGTGATGACCAGCGCCAGGGGCGGCTTCTTGGCATAGCGACCTTCGAGCAACGCCTCGATCATGGCCTTCAAATCGTCCGGTGTGATAGGTTCGGTCAGGCAGGCGGCCCCCAGCGCGGATAACGTGCGCGCGGTATGTTCGCCGTTCACCATGGCGGCGATCACCAGGATTGGAGTGTGGTGAAAGGCGCGGTAGGACTTGGAGCGCAGCAGACGGCAGAGTTTCAGGCCGTCCATCTGCGGCAGCATCAGATCGGTGATGATCAACTCCGGCGGGATATCGGGATTGAGGACAGAGAGCGCCTCCTCGGCGGATCTGAAGGCCTTGACGTTCCGGCCGGAGAGCTTGAGGGCCGTCACCAGACGTACTGTACGGGATCTGTCGGCGCTGATGATGAAGCTATGCTGAATAGTATTCATCGGCGCCCGTCTTGGACCTTCAACCCGGCTTCCATCATCGCCGGGCTGTAGCGGTGCAGCTGGCGGTGATGGTCGCGGGCCTGGGGGTGCAATTTTTCAAGCTCTTCCCAGAATTGGCGTCCATGACCCCTGATGCGCGTATGTAAGAGCTCATGCAGGATAACATAGTCCATAAGCCGTTGCGGCAATCGTGCCAGGGCTCGGTTGAGGCTGATGGCGCCGCTTTGTGTGCAGCTGCCCCAGCGGGTCTTCTGATGCCGGATAGTGAGACGGCTGAAGGAGAGACCGTGTTGATGCGCGAGTTCGCTCAGCCTCAGGAGTATCTTCGCATGGGCGTCTGCATCGGATATGGCGGGCAGATTCCGTACCGCGTCGGTTTGGGCGCGCTCTCGCTGCCGCATGCGCAGGACATGACGGCCGATCCATTCCCGGTGTGTGCGGGCGAAATCACGGCCCTGTGCAAGCGTGAGCCCGCGCGGCACGCTCACCCGGACCCCGGATGGTTTGACCGTGATCCTGAGACGCGTGGCGCGCCGGCTGTGCACGACGGATATCGGCCCGATACCGTCTTGATGCTCGGATGGCGGTGATGCCATGCCCTGTATTCCTCCTCATCCGTACCGAAGGGAAAGTTGCGTGCATTCAACTGATAAGTGAGTGTAATATGGATCGTACAGTTCGTCAATTTTATTTCAGGGAGTTTCCGTGCACGACGCAAGGCCTCATGTGCGCTCGGCTATCTCTGCCGGGATTTTTTGAGGGCCTTTTCCTGGTACATGCGCTGGTCGGAGAGCGTGATGCAGCTTTTCATCTCTTCGCCGGTGTGTGCCGTGGCGGCACCCACCGAGAATTGTACGGGACGGACGGCCTCCCGGGCGTTGGCGATCTCCAGATTGGTCCTCAAACGGGCCACGGACTGCCCGCATACGGCCTCATCCACGCCGGGCAGCATCACCAGGAACTCATCACCGCCGATGCGGGCGATCATATCCTCGGGACGAAAGGTCTCCTTGAGGATCTTTGCGGCCGCCTTGATATAAAGGTCTCCGGCGGCGTGTCCGTCCTGGTCGTTGACGTTTTTGAGCCCGTCCAAGTCCACCATGATGGTGCTGATGGGATATTTGCGGCTCGTCGCCAGGCGTTCGATCTCGGCATCGGCATAGAACCGGTTATACAGGCCCGTCAGGGCGTCATGGATGCTGATGTAGTGCAGATGCTCCTCGGCCAGCTTCTGCTGGGTGACATCGTTGAATACGGCCAGCACGCCCTGGTCGAGAAGGGTTCCCGTGACTTCGCAGGTATGTAGGCTTCCATCCTTGGACGTGATCAGGTATTCGCTGGGGCCGATGCGGGTGTTTTGGGCCCTGGCCCTGGTGGCGTCCGCGTTCCAGCGCGCCAGGGCCTCGCCGCGGTAGTCAGGATCGGGATATGCCTTGGAGAACCAGGTTTCGATGGTCGGTATCTCCTCACGAGTGTATCCGAACAGGTCGTGGAAGGTGCGGTTGGAGAACTCAATGTTGCCGGAGTCGTCGCTGTAAGAGGTAGCCAGGGGGAGGTCGTTGAGAATGCGTTCCATGCGTTGTTGGTTTAAGCGCACGGCCTCCTCGGCCTGGCGCCGCTCGGTGATGTCATGGATGATGGAATACAGCAGGTTCCTGCCGCCGACCTCGATCGGCCCGCTGAAGACCTCTACCGGGTGGGTTTCTCCGCTGGCCTGGCGATGGGTGAAGAAGAAGTGCCGGCGTTCCTGGTCCTGGGCGTGCCGCATTTCCAGGTGAACTTCCTCCCGGGATAGGACGTTGATGTCCGTAATCGACATACCCTTAAGCTGCTCCAAGGGGTAGTCGTAGTATTTGCAGGCGGCGGCATTAGCATCCACCACCGACCCGTCCTGGGGGTCGATCAGCAGCATGACGGCCGAGCTGTTCTCGAACAGATTGCGGTAGCGGGCCTCACTCTGGAGCAGGGCCTCTTCGGCCCGTTTGCGTTCGGTTACTTGCCAGACGGAGTGCATGAGCAGGGTCAACTGGCGGACATCGTTTTCGTTGTAGGGGTCCTGCTTGTTGGCGACTCCCACCACGGCCACGATCCGTTCCTGGAAAATGACCGGTATGGTCAGGAAGCGCCGCAGAGGGGCGTGCCCTTCCGGATACCCTTTTTTTAAGGGGTGGGGGGCCTGGAAATCGTTGAGCAGAACCGGGCCCCGCTGCCGCACGGCCTCGCCCCAGATGCCCGTCTTGTCCAGGTCATAGGTAGTCTTTTTCTCCTGGATTGAGCAGGCCTGCATTACATCCTTGGACCAAGTGTTGAGGGTGAAGGTCTGCGTGGCCTCATCATAAAAATAGATGTAGCCCAGCGCACTTTGGGACAAGGACAGAGATTCGTGCAGGGCAAAATCCAAGAGCTCCTGGAGCGATTTCGACTGGTACTGGGCAATGCGCAGCATGCTTTCCAGGCGTATCTGATTGGATCTCAGGGCCTCCTCCAGGCGTTTTTTGTCCGTGATGTCCTGGATCCAGCAGGAGAACCCGGTTATGGCGCCCGCGGCGTCCTTGAGCGCCCATACCCGGACATTGACGGGAAACACCGTGCCGTCCTTCCGGATATATTCGCGTTCATCGAAGTCCGAGAAGCCGCGCGGCATCACCTTGGTGCGAACCAACTCCAGGTCGTAGCGGTACCAACTCTCGGATACGAGATCCTTGAACGCGAGCTGTTTGGCCTCCTCAATGCCGTATCCGAGCATGTCCGCGGCCGCTTGGTTGATGTCCTCCACCCGGCCCTGATAGCCGTACATGATCAAGCCTTCCCGGCTCTGCGTAAAGAGGCTGCGGTAGCGCTGTTCGCTGGCTGCCAACTCGGCCGTGCGCGCTGACACCAGGGCCGTGGCATATTCCTGCCGGTTCAGGATGTCCCGCACGGAGCGTATCAGCAGGGCGATGATCAGCAGGGTGGAGCTGATGATCAGCCAGACAGTCAGCGGGAGGAGCTGTTTGTCCGAGAACAGATCGAGGGCTACCCCGAGGCCGAAGATGCCGATTGCCAGGAACGCGATCGAACGCCCTCCAAAACGCGATATCGCGGGTTCCGGTCTTTGGTCATGGTCTGCAGGCACACCCACCCCTCTATGAGTGGCGTATCGGATGATCGAGAATGTTTCTCAAGAAGGAGGGCGTCGGAGAAGCGTTTGGGCTGACCTTGAGCACCCACCAACTCCATGCGCGGGATGTGGGGCTTGCCCTGATGATCCAATCTGATGTATGCCCGTTAGGATTAGGCTTTCAAAGGAGACCGTGACCATGAGTTTCGAGTATATCCTCAAGGTGCCGAGCGCGGAGGAGATCAGGAGCGAGATGCCTCTGCCTCAGCATTTGAGACTGATCAAGGAGGAGCGGGATGCCATGATCAGGGCGGTGTTCCAGCATCAAAGCGACAAGTTCGTCCTGATCATCGGGCCATGTTCGGCGGACAACGAGGACGCCGTGTGCGATTATGTCGGCCGACTTGCCAAGCTCCAGGAATCGGTAAAGGAGCGCATCCTCATCATCCCGCGCATCTATACCAACAAGCCCCGCACCACGGGCGAGGGCTACAAGGGCATGCTCCATCAGCCGGACCCGCAAGCCCCACCCGATATCGTGGCCGGGATAAAGGCCATCCGGCGTCTGCACCTGCGGGTTTTGTCCGAGTCGCACTTGAGCGCGGCCGACGAGATGCTCTATCCGGGCAACCTGCCCTATCTGGAGGATCTCCTCAGTTATGTGGCCGTTGGCGCCCGTTCGGTCGAGAACCAGCAGCACCGTCTGACCATCAGCGGCATGGAGATCCCGGCCGGGATGAAGAACCCCACCAGCGGCGACATCGCCGTGATGCTCAACTCCATCCACGCCGCCCAGCAGTCGCATCGCTTCATCTATAACGACTGGGAGGTGCGCACATCGGGCAACCCCCTGGCGCACGCCATCCTCAGGGGAGCCGTGGATCATTACGGACACGCAATCCCGAACTATCACTTCGAGGATCTCCTGGCCGTGGCCAAGGTCTATATGGAACGGACGCTGGCCAACCCGGTCATTATCGTGGACACCAATCACGCCAACTCCGACAAGAACTTCAGGGAACAGCCGCGCATTGGCATGGAGGTGGCGATGAGCCGCAGGCATGCCTCGGTCGTGGGAGAGCTGGTGCGGGGCCTGATGGTCGAGAGCTATATCGACGAAGGCAGCCAGAAGATCGACGAGAATGTCTACGGCCGTTCCATCACCGATCCCTGCCTGGGATGGAAGGACACCTGGGTCTTTGTCCACCGTCTGGCCGAGATCGTGTGATCGGTTTTGCAAAAGGCCTGGGCCGGGAATTGTTGTATTGATCTTGACAGGATGGTCTGGTATAGGTCTGCCCATGAATGCCGAGTTTGAACAGGGTCTGCGGGACATGACCACAAGTTCCAGCGTGCTTACCCGTGAGATTGGAAGCTATATCCTGGACGGGGGCGGCAAGCGCCTGCGGCCCAAGCTCGTGCTGCTCATGAGCGAGGCCGTAGGGCTTGACAAGGCACAGGCCCTGCCGCTGGCGTATGCGGTCGAGCTTCTGCACAATGCCAGCCTGCTGCATGACGACGTGGTCGACGGCACCGAGATCCGGCGCTCGCGTCCTACCGCCAACCAGGTCTTCGGCGATAAACCGGCCTTGCTGGCCGGCGACTACCTTTCCGCCTCGGCGTTGGACATCGTGTTTTCCCTGGACAATGTCCACCTGGCCTCGCAGATCGTCAAGACCATCAAGAAGATGGCCGAAGGCGAGCTCTTGGAGATCGAACATGCGGCGGTCTTCCATGACAAGCTGGATGCCTATCTTCAGATCATCTACCTCAAAACAGCCTCCCTGTTTGAATTATGCACCATGGCGCCGGGGATCGTCGTCGGCCTGGAGGCCAATGAGCTCGATGCCATGGCTGAGTTCGGACGCTCGATCGGCATGGCCTTCCAGATCGTGGATGATATCATCAATCTGGCGCCGCTTGACCAGGATGACAAAGATGCCTACAACGATATCGCCGAGCGCAAATCCACCTTGCCGTTGATCAATCTTTTTCACGCAGACCCTGCATTGCTCGAGCTTTTGAAACAGAGAACCAGTCCCGAGGACTGGCGCAAGGAGATCATTCCGCGCTTGAGCCCCGACCTCCTCAAACAGAGCCGCGCGCTGGCGGAAACCTTCCTGGCGCAGGCGCTCAAGGCCGTGGATGGAAAGGGTTTCTTCACCTCCCAACTGGAGCGCATCCCTGCCCTGGTGTTGGCCCCACTCGAACATCGCTTCTAATGAGCGAACGCCGCGGTGCTATTGATTTCGCGCCCGCTGAACACTACAAGACAAGCCTAAGAGGGAATCCGTGGAGTACAAGGATTACTATAAGATATTAGGCCTAGATAGGAGCGCCAGCTCCGAAGATATTAAGAAGGCCTACCGCAAACTGGCGCGCAGATGCCATCCGGATACCTGTAAGGATGATCCCCAGGCCGAGCAGCGCTTCAAAGAGATCAACGAGGCCAACGAGGTCTTGAGCGATCCTGAAAAGCGCAGCCGTTACGATGCCCTGGGAAGCTCCTGGCAGCAGGGGCAGAACTTTTCCCCGCCGCCGGGGTTCGAACAATTCTTCGGTTTCGGCGGCAAAGGCGGCCAGCGGCAAGGCCGGACCTTCTCGTTCGACTTCGGCGGCGCATCCCCTCATGGCGCCGGACGCGGCGGCGGATTCTCGGATTTCTTCGAGACCCTCTTCGGCTCCATGGGTGGTATGGGAGGCTCCATGGGCGGCATGGGGATGGATGAACATGACCTTTTCCGTGCCTCACAACACCAGGGCGCCGCGGACAGCGAGACCGAACTCGGCGTGCGCCTGGATGAAATCCACAAGGGCAGCGTCAAGGAGATCGTGCTGCAAGGTCATGAAGGCTCCAAGCGGCTCAATGTCAAGATACCGCAAGGCGCCTATGACGGCATGAAGATCCGTCTTGCCGGACAGGGGCACCGCGGCGGCGATCTGTACCTGAAGCTGAAGATCTTACCGGACGGCCGCTATAAGCTCGAAGGTGCGGATATCGTTGTGGATGTCCCCATCGCGCCGTGGGATGCGGCGCTGGGTGCGACCATGGAGATCCAAACCCTGGACGGCAACGTCAACCTCAAGGTGCCTGCCGGTGTATCCTCGGGCCAACGCCTGCGTCTCAAGGGCAAGGGCCTGGCCCATAAAGGCGATCTGCTGGCCCAGATCAAGATCGTCATACCCAAGGAACTGAGCGCCGAACAGAAACGGCTGTTCAAGGAGCTCAAACAGGTATCCGGATCCAAATCCTAAAGGGTCAGGCCCCCATGCCGGCCACGTTATTTGATGACTTTGAGCGTGGACTTGCCCTCCAGGGCGCAGTAGGGTTTGATCTCCTCGAACTTCTTTTTGCCGATGCCCTTAACCTTGTCGAGATCAGCGACATTCTTGAACGGGCCCTTGGCTTGACGGTAGGCTACGATGTCCCTGGCGATCCCCGGACCCACCCCGGGCAGCATCCGAAGCTCGTCAACCGTGGCGCTGTTGATGTTGATGACGCCCTCCACTTTATGAGCCTCCTTGGGGAAAGCGGCCAGAGCGACGCTCGCCAGCACTGCGCATAGAAGCATAGCCGATACGATTACCATGGATCTTTTCATTGCAAACCTCCTCGCTTGGATTTGTATCTCAGAGGATAAACAGGGGTGACTTCAATACAATGATAATGCCCCCGATGTAATTGTCAATACCACCATATAAAATATATAAACTACCATAAACAACCGAGAGCATAATAATAGGTTGCGAGAGATTGGCAAGATTACCTGTAGTGGCATGAGCGTTTTCACAGAGAACCACCTCTCGGAGGGTGTTTGTGGGCTGTCTTGCGCCATTATGGCTAGGGCGGTATAATGCCGATAAGGTCTTTAATCCCGCCCGAGGGATGAGATTGTTGGAGGCAACAATGGCGGACAGGGCTCAACAGGCTGTTGCCGTATTCAGGGACGGCTTCAACTGCAGTCAGGCGGTTTTGGCGGTTTTCGCCGAGGACTTCGGCCTTGAAAGGCCTACGGCCTTACGCCTGGCCTGCGGTTTCGGAGGCGGCATGCGTATGGGCGGACCTTGCGGCGCCTTAAGCGGCGCCTGTATGGCGATCGGTCTCAAGTACGGAAAGACCAGGGCTGATGACAATCAGGCGCGCGACAAGACCTACGCGCTCGTGCAGCAACTGGCCGCCCGTTTTCGCGCGCTTCACGGAACGATACTGTGCCGGGACCTGATCGGGTGCGACATAAGCACGCCTCAAGGCTATGAAGAGGCCAAGCAAAAAAAGGTATTCCTGGAGATCTGTCCAGGACTGGTGGCCGATGCGGTGAAGATTCTGGAGGAACTCCTTTGATGGTGCCTCTGCGCAGGAGCTCGTAATGCGCTGTCCGCATTGCAGCCGGGTCTTGGTCACGCTTGATTTTTGCGACATCGAGGTCGATTACTGTTATACCTGCGGTGGAATCTGGCTTGATAATGGAGAGATCGAGCACCTTACGGCTGGCGATGGTGATGAATTCTTAAACATGGACGGCGCGGAAGTGAATGAGAAAAAGCGGCGCTGCCCGCTCTGTCGCCGAAGTATGGAAAAGGTCTTGATGCGGGTGGGCGAGGGCGTGGTGCTCGATCGCTGCCGAGCGCACGGCATCTGGACCGATGCCGGCGAGTTGCGCAAGATTCTGAACGCCGCGTGCCGTGAGGGTCGGCCTAGCCGGATGATACAGCTCCTGGATGAGATGTTCGCCGCCAGGAAGCATGAAGGAGGATGTCTATGACCACGGGAAGTGTTGTACTTATCATTGTGCTGGTTTTGCTTGCCGCCGGGGTGCTTTTCTTCATCGCGATCTACAACACGCTGGTCGGTCTGCGCAACCAGGTCAAAAACGCCTGGAGCCAGATCGATGTGCAGCTCAAGCGCAGACACGATCTCATCCCCAACCTGATCGAGACGACCAAAGGTTACATGCAGCATGAACGCCAGACCCTGGAGGCCGTCACCCAGGCGCGCGCGGCCGCCAGCGGCGCCAAGGGCGTGGCCGATATCGCCAAGGCCGAGACCGAACTGACGAACGTATTGACGCGTTTTATGGCCGTGGCCGAGAGCTACCCCGATCTGAAGGCCAATCAGAACTTCCTGGCCCTGCAGGAAGAGCTCACCTCGACCGAGAACAAGATCGCCTTTGCCCGCCAGGCCTATAACGACGCGGTCCTGTTCCTCAACAATAAGGTGGAGATGTTCCCGTCCAATATCGTGGCCGTAATCTTCTATTTCCATAAAGAACAATTCTTCGAGCTTGAGGATTTGGCTGACAAGGCCGTCCCGAAGGTGAGTTTTTAGCTGATACGATGTTCTGGAAGATAATCGCCGCCAACCAGCGCCGCACCGTTGTTCTCGTCCTGACCATGGGCGCGGTCCTGGCTCTGTGCGGCTACTTCTTCGGCATTGCCTATGCCGTGTTGTTCGGGATCGAACCCGGCGCGCTGGATGCCGGAGGGAGTCTGTGGAGCGATAGGGCCGGCATAATCGGGCTCGGTATGGGCCTGATCGTCTGGTCCACATTACTCCTGGTAAGCTGGATCGGTTCCGATCAGATCTTTCTCAGTCTGGCCGGGGCGCATGAGGTGGATAGAGATAAGTTTCCCCAGTTGCTGCATGTGGTTGAGGAGATGAAGATCGCCGGGATGTTGCCGGCCATGCCCCGGGTCTACATTGTGGACGATCCGGCCCCCAATGCCTTTGCCCTGGGCAAATCGCCGGATAAGGCCATGATCTGCGTGACCGCCGGCCTACTGGCCATGTGCAACCGCGATGAGCTCCAGGGCGTCGTGGCGCATGAGATAGGGCATATCCTGAACCGCGACGTACTGTACCTGACCGTGGCCGCTACCATGCTGGGGGCCGTCACCTTTCTCTCCGATGTGTTTTGGAAGTCCGCGCGTTTTGCCCCCATCGGCCGTTACCGCTCGTCACGCTCGGGCAAGGGCGGCGGCGCGGCCGCCGTGGCGATTACGTTGATCGCCGTGCTCTTCCTCATCTTAAGCCCCCTGCTGGCGCGCATCCTCTATTTCTCCATCAGCCGCCGTCGCGAGTATCTGGCCGACGCCACCAGCGCCCGGCTGACACGCTATCCTTTAGGCTTGGCCGCTGCCTTGGAGAAGATCATGCGCGCGCCCGCCGTACTCTCCACCGCCCCGGCCGCCACCGCTCCCTTCTATATCGTCAACCCGTATAAACAGGATCTGGCCGCCGGACTGTTCGCCACGCATCCACCGCTTACCGAGAGGATCAAGATTCTACGCGCCATGACAAGGGGTGCGGCATTCACGGATTACGTCAAGGCCTACTGGACCGTCACCAAAACCCATGCGCCGTTGATTCCTTCAACCGATCTGAAGGCGGGCGAGCGGGTGGAGGTGCGGGGGCCTGTGGAAAGCCCAGGTCTGGGTGCAATCGATGCCAGACATGCGGCTGATATTATCAGAGGCATGCACGCTTTCGCATTTATCAGCTGCGCGTGCGGCATGCAGATCAAGGTGCCGCCTGAATGGCCTGATGCTCAGATCCGCTGTCCGCGCTGCAGCCGCGTGCATAGCGTGAAGGCCCCCGGTCCGGTGGATACACAGGACCGGCTTAAGAGCGCCGCGGCCTTCTCTCGCGGCGCGGCCGGACAAGCGGCCGGCCGGGATTACCTGGCCATGGCGCCACAAGCGCAACCCCAGCATGCGGCCCGTATTCCGGGCGCCTGGCAGGCCATTGTCTGCCAGACCTGCGGCGCCTCGCAACAGATCTCGCCGTCTTTCGGACCGGACTTCTTGAGGTGCCGGCGCTGCGGCCAAACGATCATTCTGACACAGGAGGGTAAGGCATGAAGAAGGTTTGTACCGGGAGTCTGCTCGTGGCGGTTTTGGTCTGTGCCTGCGCCACGACGGGCAAGCACCAAGAGCCGGTATCCATCTGGACATACGAAAAGGATGCCATAACGCTCAATTTCAAGACCGACAAAAAGCTCAATCTCAGGAACAAGAAGCCGCACACCCTGCTGGTATGCGTATACCAGTTGAAGGACCCCACGGCCTTCAACCTGCTGACCCGGGACCAGAGCGGGCTGAAGGAACTGCTGGAATGCGAATTGATCGATCTCAGCATGGTCGCCAGCAAGCGCATCATCGTCAATCCCGGAAACGATGTCGATATGAAGCTTGACCGGGCCGAAGGCGCGCGCTATGTCGGCGTGGTAGCCGGTTACTACACGGTCGAGAAGGGCCAGATCGTGAGGCTCTACGAGATACCGGCCTTACCCGAGAAAAGGCTGTTCTGGAAGACCAAGACCCTCAAGCCCCGATCTATCTTGATCAATCTCATCCTGGGGGCCTCGCAGCTTCAAGACCCCAAGACGACGCCATGACATAAACGGACGTTTTTAAACGGCAGGGGAGGGGGAGTGTCTTTATTGATGTCGGAAGCTTTTATGGACGTGGCGGCCTATGTGGTCCAATTCCGTCAGACCGCCTTAGACCAGACCCAGACCTTTGCGCCGGTGCAGGCCAGGGTCATGGCCCTCTTGTCCGCCAGCCGTACGGCGGCGGCGGGCTATAGCGAGGAGGACTACGATGAGGCGCGTTTCGCCGTCTGCGCCTGGATCGATGAGGCCCTGACCAGTGCCGCCTGGAGCGGTCAAGCCGACTGGCATGACAGCCCGCTTCAACTCAAGTTCTATCAGACCCGGGATGCCGGCGCACAGTTCTTCGAACGCCTGGAGCGTTTGACCCCGCGGCAGGACCCGGTGCGCGAGGTCTATTATCTGTGCCTGGCGCTGGGCTTTAAAGGAAGGTGCTCCTCTGAGCGCGATCTCAAGCGCCTCAAACGGCGTCTGCGTTCGAATCTGAGGCGCCTGTCCGGCAGGCGCTTGAGGATACCCAAACCGCACGGCGGTGATCTGTTGTGGCGGCCCGAGAGCACCATCGGCGGCCGGGCGGAAAAATCTCCGCCGCTGAGAACGCTCATCTGGCTCGCCCCACCGCTCATTCTCGCCGGGGTGTATATCCTCCTGAGCCGGATGCTCTCAACCGTGGAGCAGGGGCGCCTGACGCTGCCCGACTGGTCCGGCCTTCCGTCGTGGCGGCTGACCGCCAGCCTGCTGATTGCAACATTGGCGGCGGGGGTAGGCTGCTGGCTGTATGAAGTTCTTCACATCCGGCGTTTCATGGGCCAGGCCATGGCCCTTCATGGAGGTTTTCAGAAGAGACCTGAAACCAAGGGCCTGGCCCGCACGGACGGGATCCGCCCCCGCTTCTTCGGCAGGTCCATACTTGCACGGCCCTGGTTCTTGCTCATGGGGGAAACCGGCGCCGGCAAGACCAGCGCCGTAATGCGCGCCGGGCTAACGTCTAAAAGACGCGTGCTCACGCCTCGGGAGGGTTTTCCCGCCGTCTTAGGGTTAACCTGGTGGGTCAGCGACCAGGCCGTGATTCTGGACCCCGCCGGTCCGGCAACCAACCCGAACGAACCGGGTCGCGAGAGGTCGCAATGGCCGGCGTTCTTTAAGCTCCTGAGCCGTTACCGCCAGGGGATGAGACTGGACGGCATCGTTGTGGTTGTGGCCGCCAACCGGCTTCTCCAGGCCAGGCCAGAAGCGCTTATCGCAGACGGCCGACATATGAGGGCCCGCATCGATGCGCTCTTGACCGCGCATGGGACGGTGCCAGTCACGATCCTGGTGACCAAGTGCGACCTTGTCCACGGTATGACGGCGACGACAGGGCTTCTCGACGAGACCCTGCTCAACCAGGCCTTCGGGGCCGTAAATCCTGACCCCCGGCGGCCGGGTGCGGATGGTGTGCAGGCGATCATGCCGGCTTTGCGTCAGCGCTTGACGCGTTTGCAGAGGATTCTGCTGGCAGGTTTTGATCCGGAGCGGGATGATCCCGGGGTGTTGCTCTTCCCCCAGGAGTTCGCGCGTCTTGAGTCCGGCCTTGAGATCTATAGCCAGGCCCTCTTCCCCGACGCCGCCGGCCCGAATACTCCGGTTTTACACGGCATCTTCTTTGCCAGCGCCCGGCAGGAAGACGACCGCGCACCTTCGCGGTTCCTTTCGGCCCTGGGAGTTGCCGAAGACCGCGGCACGGTGGCCGCCGCGGATAAGGGCTTGTTCCTGCGCGCGATCTTCACCAAGGTCCTGCCGGAATCGTCCGCAAACACCGGGTGTGGCGCCGCTTTGTTTCAAGCCGTGACGCGGCACCCCGCGCGTTTGGCCTGGACCGTCACGGGTCTGGCTCTGTGCGTGATCCTGGGCTTTGCCGCGGTCCAGAACATGCGCGCCATGCAAGACACCATGGCGGCCTTGCCGCGGTCCATGCTCCTGACAGGAGGGCGCGCGAGCGCCGACCTGGCGGCCATGCAGGCCTATCAGCGCGCGCTCGGTGTTCTGGAGCGTCGCGATCAGGCCTGGTGGAACACCCATACGGGTCTTCCCGGCAGCCGGGACATGGAGGCGCGGCTCAAGCAGGACTTTTGCCGGCGTTTCGAGATCGCAGTCCTGGCGCCTCATGACCGTGCGCTGGCGGTTGATATCGCTAATCTGGGTCAGTCCGATCCGCGCTTGGGCGACGTCATGACGTATCTGGCCGGCCGCATCAACGCGCTCAAGACGCGTGCCGGGCGAGAAGACCCGGCAAGGGAGAAGCTCAAGGCCTACGGGATGTTTCTGAACACTGCCATGGGCTGGTCTGATCGGCAACGCTTCAGTGACCTCTATGCCGCCCGTCTGCGCTGGCAGGAGGATCAGGCCGCGCTGGCGAAAGAGCGCGGAGAGCTCATGCACGTTTTGAAGCTTGCCATGGCCAAAAGCGGCGATTGGAGGTGGCTGACGGTCTGGGTCAATGCCGACCTCCATCTCAGTCCGGTAACCCTGAAAGATTTTTGGCGGGGCTATCCGCAGGTCCCGGACGAACCGCGGGTCGCCCCTTGTTTCACCTTAACCGGCCAGCGGCGCATCGAGACCCTCTTGACCGCTATACGTGCCGCCCTGGAGGATACGGATGCCGCTCTCATGCCCCAGGCCGACTTTCATGCCTGGTACAGAGGCGCCTATGCCGAGGCCTGGCATACCCTGGTCCTTAACTTTTCCCAGGGCGGGACGGGGATGGAGGGCAGCCCGGTCTATCGCGCGCTGGCAGGCAAGGCCAGCGCCCCTGATGGCCCCTACTTCAAGCTGCTTGAGCGTTTGTCCCAAGAGCTGGAACCGGTGCGGAAGATGCAGCCCCGGCCGGATTGGATAGGCCTGGTTTTTGAGATGAAACGTATCCGCGATGCTTCGCTTGAGTCCCAGACGCCGTCCGGAGACGCAGCCGTCAAGGCCTTCAGGGATTACCGCACGTCCCTGGCCCGGGCGCGCGCCGCCGTCACCCCCTCGCGGGAGCGGGCCTTTCAGTCCGCCTCCACCGCCTTCGGCGCTGAATCGTCCGCCTCACCCTTTTTCGCCGCCCAGAATGCCTACCAGCGGCTGAATGCCGCTAGTGCGCTGCCGAGCGAGCCGCTATGGAGTCTTGTGCATGCCCCGCTCGATTGCCTCATGGGCGCCGCCTGTCAAGAGGCCGGCTGCCATCTCCAGGGCGTATGGGAACGGACGGTGCTGGCCCCTGCCCGGACAACAACCGATCCTGAGCGGCTTAAGGATCTGCTCTTCGGCCCCGGCGGACTGGCGCGCGCATTTACTCAAGGACCGGCCGCACCCTTTATCGAGCGCGATAAAACCCGCGCTGTGATCGCCCGCACGGTCCTGGGCCGCGCGCTGGCCTTCGAACCCGCTTTCTTCGCCTTCCTGGCCCAGTCCGAGGAGAAGATCAGCCGGCCTGAACCCAGGCCCCTTACGGCCATGGACCTCACCGTGGAAGGCCTGCCGACCGAGGCCAATGACCGCGCCCGACTGCAGCCGCATGCCACCAGGCTCGACCTGTACTGCGACGGCGGGGTCAAGAGCCTTTTGAACATGAACTATCCCGTGAGTAGGCGTTTTGCCTGGACGCCGTCCTGCAGCGCCGTGGCGCTGAATATCGCGGTCGGCGATATCGTCCTGAAGAAAACCTACAGCGGTTCGGACGCCCTGGAGAGTTTCCTGCGCGATTTTCCGCGCGGGACGCATACCTTCAGACCCGCTGATTTCCCCCGGCAGGCCGCCGCCCTTCAGAAGCTGGGCATCACCGCCATTACGGTCCAGTACCGCTTGATCGAACACCACCGCGCAAACGATCGCGCCCCACAAAGCACCATCCCACGCATCCACATCCCCGCAAAGATCCTGCGCTGCGCCGGTCCGTGACGGATAAACTCCTTGAAGCCCTGCAATTGACTGTTCGTACGTATTGGGATAGATAGGTTGCCAATAAGGAGACGTTTTTTGGACAATAACGAGAAAAAGGACGATATACCAGTTTTCCAGCGCATCAAGACCTTCCTGCAAGGGCCGAGGCGCAAGGATGCCAAGCAGGAAATCCAGGAGATCCTCGATGAGGTCGAGGAAAAGGGCATTATAGACGAGGACCAGGGCGAGATCATCGAGAACATCATCGTGCTCAAGGACACCACGGTGCGCGAAATCATGGTGCCCAAGGCCGACATGGCCATGGTGGAGAGCGCCAAGAGCCTCTATGACGCCATCGACGTCATGAACGCCAGCGGCTATTCCATCATCCCGGTTTACGAGAAGACCGTCGACAATATCGTGGGGATCTTACGCGCCAAGGACATACTGAAGTTCTGCCGCGAGCCGCTCGCGACCGTCTTGATCAGCGATCTGATGCGGCCGGCCTACTTCGTCCCCGAAGGCAAGAAGCTCACCGACCTCTTGAAAGAGTTCAAGGAAAAGCAGTGCAAGATGGCCTTCGTCATCGACGAATACGGCAACGTGGACGGGCTTACCACCCTGGACGATATCATGATCGAGATCTTCGGCGATGTTTACAGCGACGATGAAAACGAAGAATATGTCATCGACCGAGGCGACGGCACGTTCCAGGTCGACCCCACCATGTCGATCTATGAATTCGCCGAGACCTTCGCGGTCGAAATACCGGAAGGGGATTACGACACCGTGGGCGGCTTCATCACCTCCCGGCTCGAACGCATACCCAAACCAGGCGAGGCCTTCAAGCATGGCGACATGCTCTTCGAGGTCGTCGGCGCCGACAAGAAGCGCATCTCGCGTCTCATCGTACACCCTCCCGCGGGGTCGGCGGCTTGAAGAACGTGATCCTGGCCGCTCTGGCCGGACTGCTGTACGCCCTGGCTTTCCCCGCCTACAACCTCTGGCCTTTTGCCTGTCTGTTCGGCCTGCCCCTCTTTTATGCCGTCAAGGACGCCTCTCGGCGCGAGGCCTTCCTGTACGGGCTTGTGGCCGGAATCGTGGCCTGGGGCGGGCTGATCTATTGGGTCGGCTATGTGGTCAACATCTACGGTTACCTCAACCTAGCCGTTTCCACCCTGATCCTGCTTGGGTTCATGGTCTATCTGGCTTTGTATATGGGGCTCTTCGCCGCGTTGGCCGCCGGGCTTCTTCCTTCGCGCTTGGCGATCCTGAGCGTGCCCGGGATATGGGTGCTGCTCGAGCTTTTCCGCTCAATAGCCCTGACCGGTTTCCCCTGGGCCCTTTTAGGATACGCACTTTACCCCGTAAAGCCCTTGATCCAGGTGGCGGAGTTCGGCGGCGTATATCTGATCAGCGGCCTGGCCATGATGGTCAATCTGGCCGTTTATCAGCTGTTGCGAAGAGACTTCAAGCCGCTTGTCGCGGCGCTTGCTCTCGTCGCCGCCTGTCTGATCTGGGGGGGGTGGCGTATGAACACGCTTCCCCTGGCCGGTGAGACGTTGCGCGTCGGCATCGCCCAGGCCAATATCCCGCAGGACCAGAAATGGATGGAGGACAATGTCGATTCCACGATCGCGCTTTATGAACGCCTGACGCGCCAGGCCGTGCGGCAGGGGGCCCAGATCGTGGCCTGGCCGGAAACGGCCTGCCCCTTCTACCTCTTTCTGGAGTGGCCGCCCACGCTGAAGGTCGTCACCCTCTCACAGCAGATCCCGGCCAGGCTGCTGATCGGCAGCCCGGCGATCGAGCTCGGGACCGACCAGCGCTACTTCAATCGCATCTGGCTCCTTGACAAGGGTCTGATCATGGGTTCGTACGACAAGGTGCACCTGGTGCCCTTCGGCGAGTACGTCCCTCTGGCCTGGCTCTTGAAGCCCTTTATCGGCAAGCTCACTTCAGGGGTGAGCGACTTTTCGATTGCGCCTACCCAGGCTCAGCCCATCGAGGATATCGGGGTGTTGATCTGTTTTGAAAATCTCTTTCCCGACATGTCGCGCCGCCTGTGTCGGCAGGGCGCCGCCTACCTGGTCAATGCCTCCAACGACGCCTGGTTTTCCACCTGGTCCGCCTCCGAACAGCTCCTGGACATGTCGGCCTTTCGCGCCGTCGAGACCCGGCGCTACCTGGTCAGGCCGGTCAACCACGGCATCTCGGCCGTCATCGACCCAAAAGGCCGCATCGTGAAGAGCCTGGGCCTGCTGCATGAGGGCGTGATCGTAGCCGATATCCAAAAACTGACCTATCAGAGCTTCTATACCCGCTTTGGCCCTGTTATCGCCTGGCTGTGGGGTCTTGTCGGCCTGGTGATGCTGGCAGGGCTGTGGTTTAAAAACCGCCCTCGATGAGGGTGCTCTGGTCTTAATCTCGTCTGCAAGGGTAGAATATAAATAACTCGCATCTCCAAAGAAACAAAGTTCTTCTGACAGCCTTTGCTTCTGGATTGTCATCCTGAACCCTAATTTCTTGTGGGCATGCTTGGGGTGAAGGATCTGCTCTTTGAGTCTGGAATCCGAGATCCTTCTTCGCTTACGCTCATCAGGATGACCCTATTCAAATTGCCCCGTTCCCAGGGTAAGGCTCTCGGTATGGCGATCCTATCTATGACGCTCTGTAATGGCGCAGGCGTTCCTCAAGCGTGCCGGTGTGAAGCTCGAAGAGGTGGTTGTCGTAGTCGTAGAAATAGAGCGAGCGGCCTTCGCCCGGCATGCGTTCGCGGCCGGGCAGGATCTTAAGCCCCATGGCGCGCACACGCGCGGCATAGGCATCGAACTCTTCATCCGTGACCTTGAACGCCACATGATCGTACGAGCGCTCCAGCCGTGATTCACCTTCCATGATGGCGATCCAGGTATGGCCGATGTTGAAGAACTTCTCGCGACTCATTGAGTAGTTCTTGCCCTCGCTATCGTATGTCTCCTCAGCATCAAAGATTATGCGCAGGAGCTGGGCCGTGCGATCAACATCCCGCACGATCAAGGTGATGTGGCTCAAGGCTTCGATCATATACGGTCAGTCTTTGTCATCCTGTTTGACTTCATCGATGCGCAGCAGCACGGTGCCGCCGACCTTTTCGGTGGTGATCAGGAAACGGACCTTGTGATCGCCGGTTAGCTGGTAGAGGTCCATATAGGCCGGGACCTTGATATGTGCGCGTCCGGTCAGCAGGGTGTCGTTCACGCTCATGCGGATGGTGCAGGTCTTACAGTGCACCGTATGTCCGCAGCCGCCGGGTTTGCGGGCATGGGTGCAATTGATGACATCTCCACCCAAGCTGCCGTCGGCCTTTTCAGGCTGCTTTCGCAGGGCGGCATAGCCCTCCTGGTTGGCTGTAATAACCCGACCATCGGCGTCGACCAGGAGCACCGGCCCATGAAAGCGGCCTAGGAAGTTGCGCAGCGGTTCGCGCTCTAGGTGGAGAAGTACCTGGGCGCAGGCGGCGCAGATCCCGTGACTGATCGGTTCATCAACCCCAGGCGTTCCTGGGGTCATCTCGGCCTTACACCAGGCACACAGTGTTTTCATGTTCCTGCTCCGGTCATCTCATAAAAAAGACGAATTTGGTCCGTACAGCATCGCCACTCACACGGCCTGATGTTCAGCATACAATAGCGACGCGTTTTTGTCGATCTTGGCCATTTATTGAGGAATCCCTCTTGACTCACGGCAACAGGTGTTTATTATAGTGTTATTGAATGCATAGTGGGAAAAAGCATGGAATATAAACTGGTCCAAGTTCAATATCGGGATAGTCATGAGGGGCTCGTCGATGATGTCACGCTTGACGAGCTGATTCAGTCGCGCAAGGCCATACGGTTCTATCGACCGTCCCAGGAAAGGTGGATCGACGTCGAGACTGAACCCGTACGGTCTGGAGAACCCAATCCTGAAGGTTACGTGAGGCGGACGTCTGATAACGGTCATCGGCATGACCTTTTCTTGAAGGCACTGTCGTCGCTTTTGGATAAGCAGGAAGCGGAACAATTGGCAAAGAAACCCCGAGGCCCGCTGTGGAAGGTATTCAGGCGCAACCGTAAAACCGCCGCCCCGCAGGAGACGTTGACGGCCGAAGAATGGTTCGAAAAAGGCTTTACGGCCTTTCATCGTGATGATGACGATCAGGGCGCCCTGCGTGCATTTGCCAAGTCCATCCACCTCAACCCTTCTAACCCCAGGGCGTATTTCAACCGGGCGATCATGTACGAGAAAGTCGGCAACCTGTATCAGGCCATCGACGATTATCGCAAAGCCATCGAGTTGGCGCCGGAAGACGCCAAGTTGTATTATATGCGCGGGCTGGCCTGTAAACGTCTCGGCCAGGAAGACGAGGCTTTGCATGATCTCGAACGGGCCGCCTGCCTGAATTATCGCCCGGCGCTGGATTTCTTCAAAGCCAGGGGCATCGCCATATAGGATAATGAAAGCCCTGCGGGCCACGCCTTGTTTCACCCATCCAAAAAAATCATGATCGCGGGCACGGCCCGCTCCTACGCCAAGAACCATGTGCGCACAATTATTGTAGGAGCGGGCCATGCCCGCGACATCTTCATTCAACCAGGCCCGGCAGGGAGCCGAGGGTCCCTTCATCATATGATCCACCGCCTCGGCCGGGTTGCACATAGCCGCATCTGAGCTGGCCTTGAAACGCATGTGTTGCCGTGTTCACACAGGTTATTTCAAAATCCGCGAAGCCGAGGACATTCGTGGGTCCATTGGGATTGGTGCATGATCCGGTGCCTTGGTAAATAACGACGCTGGTCGTCCAGACGTTGTCATTTCCATCGCCGTCTTTATCTTTCATATAGTCGAAGAGGGTTTGAAAGGTGACGATATTATTTTTCTGGTCACCACCGGATAAGTCGATCCGGGATAGATTGGCAGTCACTTCAGGACTTTCAAAGGGCGGGTATTTCGTTAAATTTTTATATTTTTTATCGCGGAGCTCTACGGGCAGCGATCGGTTCAAGATCTCATCAATCAAGCTGTCGCTATGGCCGTCAAAGAACCCATGCCACCCCGCGCAACTGTCTTTTGTAGGATGCAATTGTATGATATTGTCACATACCTTATCCGAAGAAATAGCCAGTGGAACCGGTAAACCACCATCCGTCATGGTGGTCTGAGATGTCAGGGCGGCAGTCGCGGGCGCCGAAACATTCACATTGTCTATCCCCAGGATCCGTGCAAAAAATGTGTTGATCGGTCCGGTGCTTGTTGCGCTGGTGTCTCGCCTGGCCACTACGCGCACCGCGTTGGCCCGTGCGGTATTTTCGGAAAAATGCGGGTCGTCCTCCACGCGCCATCTGCCGATTGTAACATCCGCCGGGTCTATGACGACGCTATCCCCTGCCGCGCGGTTTCTGGCGGCTACATCAGTCGCGGCCGTCTTAATAAGACCCTCATCTGCTTGTGCATCGTAATCATCCTGCGTTTGGTAATCCATGCCTTCGTAGAGGACCCCGAGTTGTCGCGTGGCCGCAAGCGCCGCCGCGTCGGCCGTGCGTTGCAGTTCGCTTCTGCCCACCATCATATAGCCGACATCGACCGCCAGCGCGGTGAATCCGAGAAAGACCACCATGAAGATGGCCACATAGACGATGACGATACCCTCGTCATTGTGCATACTTCCTCCAAATCCTTTCATAATCTTTCTCCTCCTCACTCACATGTCATGGTCGCTACTGAACGCAAGTTAATACCATCGCCAAGTCCAGGGACCAGATTGCCTATCACAAGGTATTGGAAATTATAAGTAACCGTAACCGTCAAGTTCTCCTGTCCATAGGGAAGGGTGCCGGTGCAGCCGCCGGCCGCATCGTTGCAAGTGACAGCGATCACTGGCGGGGCCGGTGTTGCCAGGAAGCTGATCACATAATCGTCAGCGGCGTCGTGGACCACGCCCTCTATTTCGGCTGGGAGAATGCGCGGGTTGTGCTGGATAATGCCCCGCCGGGCCCCTTCGCGCGCGGCATTGGTGATAACCTGCTGGTTGTACATCATAACTCCAAACTCTATGATGCCGAAGGTGATGACGAGGAGCAAAGGCAGCACCAGCGCGAATTCCACCAGGGATGCGCCTCTTTCGGTTAAGGGGCAACGCCGCGCCCTTGCCATGCGTTTTAGCGCATATGTCGGTATCATACGTCCAAAGGTATCAGCCATGAACCCGTCCTCCTCGTGCTATCTGTATCTGTATGTTTTTGTCGTATTCGCGGGCCATGCCCGCGAATACTCTTCAAAGCTTCTTCCATACAGAATTCTATGGCCTCGCGCGCGCGCCGCCTGACGCGGCATCATTGGCCAGGGCCGCTCTGGCTCGCTTCAAATTGGCATGGGCCCTGGCATAGTAGCTGGCCTTGGCCGCGATGGCCTGCTCAAAGGCCGCGACGGCCTCAACATTGCGCCCGGCCTGCAGATAAAAGCACCCCAGGTTGTTGTAGGCGCTTGCCTTGTCGCCCGCCTTGGTAAAGGCCTCCAGGGCCGCGTCGAACTTGCCCAAACGGCACAGAGCTATCCCTAAGTTGTTGTAGACCCTATTGTTCTCAGGCTCAATTTTAAGGGCCTTGACAAAGGCCTCGGCCGCTGGCCGGTCATCGTTTCTGAGCAGGTAGGACATACCCAGGTTGTTGTAGAGCATGGCAGATCTAGGGTTCAAGGTAATAGCCTTGGTGTATGCCTCGATGGCGGCCGCATAATTATGCTCCTGGTCATAGGAAGCGCCGATGAAGGCCTGGGCCTGCCACAGGCCGGGGTCAAGCACTAGGGCCTGTTCGAAGTACTCCCTGGCCTTATCGCCTTGGGACTGGGCCAGGCAGACCCGCCCCAACCCGTCGAGGGCCAGTGAGCTCTTGGGGTCCGAAATTAATATCGCTTCGAACTGCTTTTGCGCTTCATCGGTCTGGGCCTTCTTGAGATAAAGCATGCCCAGCTTGTAGCGCGCCGTAGACCGTTTGGGGTCCTTGGCAATCGCCTTCTGGTAGTGCATGAAGGCCAGGGCCTCATTGCCCTTGCGTAGCGCAGTGTCACCCCGCAGTTCTCTCTCTTCGGCGCTGGGCTCCGGGGCGTTCTTGACGGTTTCTTCATCGGCAAAAGCCATGGCCTGCTGCTGGTGCTTCTGCATCTCCAGCATGCGCCGGTACTCGCCCTCATTGGCTTCTGCCTGGACATGCTTGGTTGAGGCGCAACCAAAAAAAAGGCTTACGCTCAAGAACAGAAAGGCTAGCATCGAAAGAGCGCGTCGCATCATGGCATCCTCTCTAATCTTAAGCACCTTCAGGCCGCGAATCAGGTATGTTCATGTCCGCTGCCATACGGGCTGTGTCTGGCTGAGTTGGTTGCCGCTGGGTGAGCAGGGGCGCATCCGGTTTGGGCATGCAAATCCTCTGCCCCGGATGGACCAGGTTGGGATTCCTGATCTTAGGGTTGAGCTCCAGGACAACCGGAAGGTACTGATGATAGATCTGCTTTTCGGTTATCAATCCATAGACGGCGCGCAGGACCTTGACCAGATACTCGCCTTTTTTGATCACGTAATAAGTATACAGGCTCTCCTGGTTGGTTATGCTTTGCACTGGGGTCTGCGTGGCGGTTGCCTGCACTTCAGAGTCTGAGGCTGCTATGCTGATAGGTTTGTCGCCGGTTGCATCAGCCGCTTTCTCCATCTCCGGCGCAACCGGAGCTTCGGCCAGGGCCTGGGCCATGTGTGCCTGGGTCTCACTGGCCTCCAGGCCCTGACGCGCTTCTACCAGGGCCGGCGCTTTGTCCAGGGCCCTGGCGAAGTGTTCCATGGCTTCTGTATAACGGTCGTACTGATAGTACCACTGGCCCATGCGGCACAGGGCCCAGGCCGTGCCCTTGTCGAGTGCCAGCTCAGCCAGGGCCTTATCAGGATAGCCCTTGGCCAGGTACGCCAAGCCAAGGTTGTTGTGGATTCTGGGGTTGGAGGTGTTCAAGGCCAGGGCCCTTTCAAAGGCTTGAATAGCCTCATCCGTATAGCCCTGCAGCATATAGGCAAAGCCCATGTTGTTGTACACGTAATCCAGGTCAGGGTTGATGGCCAGCGCGGCCGTATAGGCCTGCATGGCCGGGCCGTACTCCTTAAGCTCGGTATATGAGACGCCCAGGCCGTTGTAGGCCTTGACATGCGTTGGGTCGATGGCCACGGCCTTGCTGAACTCAGCGATGGCCTCCCAGTGTCGGCTGCGTTCCTGGTAGTAGCCTGCCAGCAGGTAGTGGGCCTCGGCATTGCCGGGCACGCCCTGTATCCGCGCCTGATCGAATTTGATGGTGCCGTGGCCCAGGGAACAGTCCATCAAAACCAGGCAGAAAAACAGGGCCATGCCGAAACCTGTCATCTTGATAAGCTTCATATCATGCTCCTTGGCTTGCCTGTGTGTGCGTCTCATTACATCCCCTTCCACATGCGTATCGCCCTGATAATAGCAGGGGCAGTCATGACGATGAACAGACAGGGGAAGATGAACAGCACCAGCGGGAAGATCAGCTTGGTGGGTATCTTGGACGCAATCTCTTCCGCGCGCTGGAAGCGTTTGGTGCGCATGGCGTCGGCATGGATGCGGAGCGCCGGTCCGATGCTGGTGCCGAACTTGTCGGTCTGGATGATCAGGGTGGCCAGGCTGTTCACGTCCTCCAGGTCGGTGCGGGCCGCCAGGTTTTTCAGGGCATCCCGCCGCGTGCGGCCGGCGCGGATCTCCATGCCCAGCATCTTGAACTCCTCGCTGATGGGCTTGTTGGTGTCCGCCATTTCAATGGCTACGCGGTTAATGGCCGAGTCCAGGCCCATGCCCGCCTCCACGCATACGGTCAACAGGTCCAGGGCATCCGGAAAGCCTTCGGTAATCCTGGCCTTGCGGCTCTTGATGGCCGTCTTGACCCAGCGCAGCGGCAGTCCATAGCCGATCACCGCCAGCAGAAAGGCAAACAGGGCTACCATGTTGGTGGGCTTGTGCAGCACCAAAGTATTGGCCAGGAGCAGGGCCAGGGGCAGACTTGCCGCCAGCAAAAGCTTGGCGCCCTGGAAGATCAGCATGGTATTGACGCCCCGGTAGCCGGCCTGCAAAAAGAGCATGCGGTTATGACTGATCTCGGCCTCGCTCGTGGGTTTGAAGCGGCTGCCAATCATGAGGCTCAGGCGCGTCAGCAGCGGTTGTTTCTCTTTCTCTGTGCCGGTTGCTGTAATGCCGGCATCCATGGGGGCCAGCCCGTCGTTCTGGAGCTTTTCCTTGAGGGCCGTGCGCTCCTGGCGGGAGCGCAGGAACATCAGCAGGCCAAGCACGATGCTGAAGCTGAAGAGAAAAATCAGCGCAGTAACGATCAATTGACTGTCCATAGCCTTTAAGTCCCCTTAGACCTTGATGTTGATGATGCGGCGCATGAAATACACGCCCAGAACCATGCTCACGATCATCCAGGCCACCAGCTTGTTGCCGGTAGGGTCCTGGAAGAAGAACTTGACCATATCAGGGGAAACAAAGAGTTGATACACGCCGAACAGGATGGGCAGGGAGATCAATACCCCGGCCGAGAACTTGCCCTCGGCCGAAAGCGTGCGTACCTTGCCTAAGAGCTTGAAGCGCTCGCGCATCAGCCGGCCGATGTTCTCTAATATCTCGGCCAGGTTGCCGCCGGTCTCGCGCTGCAAAATGACCGAGACCACGAAAAACTTCAGGTCCGGGCAGTCGATGCGCTGCATCAGGCCCTGCAGGGCCTCGGGCACGCCCATGCCGAAGTTGATCTCATCCAGGGTCTTGGCAAACTCCGGGCCGATGGGGTCATCGAACTCCTGGGCCACCAGGTAGAGCCCGCCGGAAAAGGCATGCCCGGCGCGTAACGCCCGGGCCACCAGGTCCAGGGCCTCGGGCAGCTGGCGCTCGAACTTGCGCATGCGCTCATTCTTCTTATACTGCACGTAGGCATAGGGCAGCAGGGCCAATACAATGGCCAAAGCCACGCCGACAGCCAATCCTGCCTTCATCCCCAGCATCAGGCCCACCATGCCCAGCACACCGGCGACGAGCACATAAAAGCCCAGGGGCTTGGGCATATTGGCCTGCATGACCAGGCGCTGCAGGTTATCGATCAGGGTCAGGCGCTCGCGTATGGTTATCAGCAGACGGTCCAGCCAGGGGATCTCGCTCAGGATCTGCTTGCGGGTAAGGTCCACCTCCTCCACCGTGGCCTCGCGCGGCCTTAAGTTCTTGAGCTGGGTCTTGACGCGCCTGACCTCCGGGTCCCAGCGCGCGCGCAGCATGCCGAAGACGCCCAGGATAAGCAGCAGGGCCGCCAGGAAGATTCCACCGATCATGAGCCATTGCATGCCGTCTTCCTCCTGATCTCAGATCTCCAGCACCTTGCCGGGCTTAAAGATGTCATAGGAAAAGGGGATGCCCAAGGCCTTAAACTTGTTCACGAACTTGGGCACGATGCCGGTCATGCGGAAGCGGCCCTTGACGCGCTTGGTCTTCTCGTCTATGCCGGTCTGCTCGAAAGAGAAGATCTCCTGCATGGTAATGATGTTGCCCTCCATGCCGGCAATCTCCTGCAGGTTGACGATCTTGCGGCTGCCGTCCACCATGCGCGCGCTCTGGATGATCACATCCAGGGCCGAGCTGATATAGCGCCTGATGGCCTCGGTGGGTATGTTCAGGCCCGAGATGGCTACCAACGTCTCCAGGCGCAGCAGCGCATCGCGGCTGGAGTTGGCGTGGATGGTGGTCAAGGACCCGTCATGGCCCGTGTTCATGGCCTGCAGCATGTCTAAGACCTCGGCCCCGCGCACCTCGCCCACCACGATGCGGTCGGGCCGCATGCGCAAGGTATTCTTTACCAGGTCGCGCTGGGTGATCTCGCCTTTGCCCTCGATGTTGGCGGGCCTGGTCTCCAGCCTGATCACGTGCGCCTGCTTGAGCTGCAGCTCGGCCGAGTCTTCGATGGTGATGATGCGCTCGCCCTCGGGGATAAAGCGCGAGAGCACGTTTAAGAGCGTGGTCTTGCCCGTGCCCGTGCCGCCCGAGATCAGGACATTGAGCCTGGCCTTGACAATGGCCTCAAAGAGCTGGCCGATCTCCTTGGTTAGGGATTTCAAAGAGATAAGATCCTCCAGCTCCAGGGGGTCCACGGCGAAGCGCCGAATGGAGAGCATGGCCCCATCGATGGCCAAAGGCGGGATGATGGCATTCACGCGCGACCCGTCCGCCAAACGGGCATCCACCATGGGGCAGGACTCGTCGATGCGGCGCCCAACGGCCGAGACGATACGGTCGATGATCTTGCGCAGGTGCGGCTCGTCCTTGAAGCGCGCGTCCGTGAGATAGAGCTTGCCGTGGCGCTCCACATAGATCTGGCGGTACGTGTTCACCAGGATATCCGCCACGGCCGGGTCCTGCATGAGGGGCTCTAACGGGCCCAGGCCCAAGATTTCGTCCACGATTTCGCGGAAGAGGCGCTCGCGCTCTTCCTGGTTCAAGGGCAGGTTGATATGGTCCTGGGCCAGGACGCGCTCGGTCAGCTTGCGGATCTCCTGGGTAAGCACATGCCGTTCCATGCTGTCCAGGAGGGATAAGTCCATGAGCCCGATCAGGCGCTCGTGGATTTTGGCCTTCAATTCATTGTATTCCTTGGTGGCGGTGAAGGCCGTAGTTTTGGTAACGGGGCTGTGGGAATCCATACGGTATCATCCTTTTCTGGATCTGAAAAACAGACCCAGCTTCTTCTTCCAGGCCTTGCCCGCGATGGCGTGGGCCAGTTCGTCAAACCTCTCGCTGATCTCCTCGGTTGGCGCCATCAGTCTTAAAGGTTTGCCCAGGTTAATGGAGCGCATGGTGGTGTCATACGCATTGGGTATGGTGGCGAAGACCTTTTTGCCCATGCTCTCCTCGCTGTCCTTGAGGCTGATCTCCGAGCTCTTCACATAACGGTTGACCAGTACCTTGATGCGCTCTTCGGCCGGATACCCCAGGTACTCCAGCGTGCTCTTGAGCTTCCTGGTATTGATCAGGCAGGGCAGGCTCAGCAAGGTCACCAGCAACAGCGTGTCCGACATGCGCATCAAAGATTTGGCGGTTGCGTCCAGGGACTGGCCGATATCCACCACGATATAATCAAAGACATGTTGCATGGCCTTGAAAAGATCTTCAATGCTCTGCTGCTTGATGGCCAGATCATCGCTGAAGCGGGCCGGCGCAGGCAACACATACATGCCGGCGGGGTGCTTTAAAAGCGTGCTCATCATATAGGTCTTGTCCAGGCGCGAGATGTTTTTGATCAGTTCCACCCAGTCAAAGAGCGGGTCCATGCCCAGGAAGAGCGGCACCTCGCCGAAATGCAGGTTCATGTCCACCAGCACGACCGTTGGCTTGTCATCCAGGGCCGCCAGGCTGGCGGCCAGGTTGACCGCTATGGTGGTGGCGCCGATGCCGCCCTTGGTGCCGAAGCAATTGATGATGCGGCCCATTTTGACCGGCCTGCCCGCTTCCTGCTCTCCGGCGAATTTTTCATTCCTGACTTGTGCAATGGCCGCGCGCACATCCTCATGGTTGAGCGGCTGCTGGAAAAACCCTTTGATGCCCAGCTTGATGGCCTGGATCAGCACCTGGGGGTCGGCATTGCGGGCGGTCAGGAAGAAATGTTCGGCTTTGGCGGTAGCCTGCATCTCGCGCACAAGGCTGAAGGCCTGCTCGGGGTCTGCCCCAATTTCCAGGATAAAGACATCCCAGGGGCCCTCGTCCAGGGGCGCCAGCAGGCGCACGCCCGGAACCGACGCTAAGATTCCGTGAAGCTCGCGGGCCAGGGTTTCATCCCCGGCCCGCAGCATAATTCTGATAGCCTTGTCCATCATGATGACATCGGCATGCCGCGATACTTTCCTATCATTTATTTGCCGCCGATCGAGATCGAAAAGTTCTGGGCCGGCGCCGGCTTCTTGAAGTCCTGCTGGTATTTCTCCACCGCGTTTTGGGCCGCCTGGCCGTCCATGCCCACTACCGGCTTCAGGTCCTTTTCCGCCTGCGGGTTCTGAATCTGGTTAAACTTGGCCAACTGATACGACGTGCCGAAATCCATCTGGGTGCGCGTAGGCGCGCAACCCAATGCCAGCAGCGCCATTGCGGCGATGATTGTCAATGATAGTTTGCGCATGGTCCCTCCTGAAATATAGTGCCTTTCTTCGTGCCCTTCGTGTGCTTCGTGGTCAACAGCTTTTTTTGATTCAAGAAGCATATCACCACGAAGATCACGAAGGGAATCAGAGATTCGGCATAAGCCTTTGTGCTTCAGCATTTTTTCGCGTCCTTCGCGCCCTTCGTGGTTCATCTTCTTTTGCCTTTTTTCCTGCCTTTACTCAGGCTTGATATAGCCGAAATCACCGTCCAGGCCGCCGCTTGCGGGCACAATCGCCGCCCTGGGCCTGGCCTGAGAGCTTTCCCCGTGGCCTTCCGTGCTGCCCAGCAAGTAAAACTCGATCTCACCCGGCTCGATAAAGGCATCGGTAGGCAGGGTCTGCTTGGCCATGTCCAGGGGTTTGACCAGATGCGGGGTCACGATAATGACCAGCTCGGTCTCGTCCTTCTGGTACGAGGTGCTGCGGAACAGGGCGCCTAAGACCGGGATCTCGCCCAGGCCCGGAAACTTCTTGACATCCTCGCGCAGGTTGCTGCTCAAGAGCCCCGCAATGGCGAAGCTCTGGCCGTCGGCCAGCTCGATGGTGGTGGCCACGCGCCGCGTGGTCAGGGCCGGCACCACGTAGCCGCTGATGGTGACCGAGTTGTTGTAGTTGATCTCCGAGACTTCGGGGTTTACCTGCATGCTGATCTTGCCGTTGGAGAGCACCGTGGGCGTGAAGTTCAGGCCCACGCCGTAGGTCTTATAGTCGATGGTGATATTGTTATCCTGCGGCACCGGGATCGGGTATTCGCCGCCGGCCAGGAAATTGGCGGTCTTGCCGCTCAAGGTAATCAGCGTGGGTTCGGCCAGCACCTTGACCAGGCCTTCTTCCTTGAGCGCATCCACGAAGGCCGTCCACGTGGCACCATTGCCGGGGAACTGGGCAATGTAATTCACCACGTCCGATACCACCATGGGGTTGCCGGGCCAGCCTTCGCTCGGCAGCTGCGAGAGCTTTCCCAGCATGGACAGGCCCAGGTTGGCGCCCTTGTCCGTGATATAGTTGAAGTTCACGCCCAGGCGCCTGAGCAAAGAGCGCGAGATCTCGGAGACCCTTACCTCCAGCATGACCTGCTGGACCCCGCCCACCTCGACAAAGCTCGTGACCTTGGCTTTGCTGTCCTTGCCCGCCGGCAGGTAGCCCTGGGCCAAGGCCTGCACCTGATTTAAGGTGGCGGCGTCCGACACCATGCCCGAAAGCGTGATGCCGTCCTGGGTGGCATGCACGCGGATGTCCTTTTCTTCCGGGAACATCTCGTGCAGCTTATATTTAAGCTGGGCCACATTGGGCGCTACCTCGATGACCATGATGGAGGCAATCGTGTTGTTGCCGTTTTTCAATATCAGGCGCGTGGCGCCGGGGTTCTTGCCGGTCAGGTAGAGCCGCCAGGGCGTCAATGCCATGACCTCGGCTATGTTGGGGTCGGTAATTTCAATTTTCGACGCGCGCGCTTTGAGCTCGATGATCTTCGATTCCCCGACCGCCAATTGCTGGGCCAGGGAAGTGTCCTGGGCTTGCGCCGCCTTGACCGGGGCCGCGAAAGATATACAAGCGATGCAGGTCATTACGATAGCGCTGATAAAAATATTTTTGATTTTCATGTTGTGCGTGCGCATGGTCTTACTCCCCTCTCCCGAACTTGTACTGCTGCACGTCATTGCCCTGGATGATCTCCACGGTCACCACCGGCGACTGTGTAGGGGGGGCATACACCACCCTATGGGGTGTAGGGGCCGATGTCCTTTTCAGCCCCGGCTTAGGCGCCGGCGCGCTCATACTGGAATAGGACGCCAGCAGGGCCTGAGGGGTCGTGCCCCTGGTATGCACCTCCTGGGTGTCCGTGAAGTTGCGCAGCGAAAGCTGCAGCTTGCCTTCGGTGGCGGCCAGGGCCAGCTTTTCGCCCTCTTCGGGTGTGACTTCCAACGTGATGACATCCACGGGCGCGGCCTTTTCCTTTTTCTTGTCAGCCTCCATCTGGGTGCCCGTGGCCAGCACCAGCACGTTTTCCAGCACGATCTTGGCTATGGGCGGCTTGTTACTGCCATTTTGTTCAGGCAGGGTCACCAGCACGTCCACGCGGTTGCCGGGGTGAATGAAACCGGATATGCCGCTCACCTTATCCACCTTGACCGCCATGGCGCGCTTGCCTTGCCCCACCACGGCCGCCACGCCGCCGCCCTTGAAGTTCATGGGTGCCAGGCGCGAATCCAGGATCGGCTCATTGGCCTTGACCGGAAACAGGACGGTGCGGCCCACCAAAGCATTGGCGTCCGCGAAATAGCCGGCCGGCAGATTGGCCTTGAGGTAGGGCAAAGTTTTGACCTGCTCCTTGGCCAGCACCTCGCCCCAGTTCACGTCCACGGCCGCCACGGCAATGGGCATGGTCTCCACCTTCTGGGCCTTGATTTTTGTATCGCCCTTGAGCATGCTGTTGGCCCAGAACGTGACCAACCCGGCAATGAGGATGGCCAGCACGATGAAGAGCAGGGACCGGTTGGGCCCGCTCATGGTGTTCCAGAATTTCTTTATCATAGCCCTTGACTCCTTTTATATGATTACATAAATGCTCTTTGTTGTATGCTTTATCATAGTATTTCGTGCAACAGATAACCGATCGTTCCTACCGCAATGGCAAGGCCGTACTTCAAGACCGGCATGGCCGCCGGGTTGGCCGGCGGGATATAGAAAAGTTTTTTGAAGACCAGCAGGTTGCGGATCATGGACCAGTACCTGACCAAGGTCTCCTTGAAAAATCCGTGCCGGATGAGCAGCAGCACGGCATAGATGCCGCCCGCCAAGGTGCTCCAGATAAAGGCTAAGAACACGCCCTTGGGCCCCAGGAAGGCGCCCACCGCGCCCATGAGCTTGACATCGCCCGCGCCCGTGCCGCCCATGATATAGAAGGGCAGATAGCAGGCCATGCCCACGAACAGGCCGACGATGCTCAGAAGTCCTTCCGGCAGGCCGGTTACGAATAATTGATAGATGATGCCGATGAGCATGGCCGGAAAGGTCAGCCAGTTGAAGATCTTGCCTTTGAAGATGTCTGTAAAGGCCGCAATGACCAGGATAGGCGTGAGGATGATCAGCGTCTGCTGCATGGTATTAATTTGATATTAACACTGTATTGCAATTTGAGAGGTCTGTCGCACACGCAGCATCATCAGGGGCGACCGCCGCCGTGACCGCCGCCGTGACCGCCGCCGTTGCCACCGCCATTACCACCGCCGTTGCCACCGCCATTACCACCGCCGTTGCCACCGCCGTTACCACCGCCATTGCCACCGCCGTTGCCGCCGCCGTTGCCGCCGCCGTTGCCGCCGCCATCATCGCCGCCGGTATTGCCGCTATCTGTAGGGCCGTCTAAAATTGCCGCCACCTGGCTTATCCTGGCGCTTACCTGATCCCCAAGCGCTATGATAGGCGCCGTGGTGACGATCATCACCAGCGCGGCCATGATGGCATACTCGCTCAGCTCAAGGCCTTTTTCTTCCTTGACGAACCATTGGAAAAGCTTCTTTGCCTGTTTGGCCAGTTTCATGGCGTAACACCTCATGGCTCATGTAATTTGGGGGCGCATTTTATGCGCCCCCTTAATAATTTGGATTTCTATTTAACGAATATTTCAATCTTCTAATTGCCTGTTATATGTGCGGTCAATTCCTCAAGACGATCTGAAATGGCAGTGCCAAGCCCAGTAACAACAGCTACCGCTACTGCGACAACCAGTGCGCCCATAACGGCGTACTCCGTCAACTCCAAACCTTCCTCCTCTTTCATAAACCGTTTGATTTGTTCCATGGTAAAACCTCCTATAAGTTTTTTATTTTTTTTGGGTAAGTTCAGCTTCCCGGCGTATGGAATAGCAAGCACAGTGCCAATATCGATTTCTCATCTGGTATCCTGGCGGATAATGCTATGTAACATTATGATAAAAGTAGCATTCTAGTGATCCTGCTCTGGTGGCGGCATGCCCCAAGAGGCTTTCAGCCAAGGCCATGAATCGGTGGAGCAAGGTGGCGAGCAAGGGTATGGGAAAAGAAATGCTTACCATATGGGTAATTTGTTTCCATTTAAACTCCAACCGCTCATGTTTCCCATGTCATACGCGATCGCGGTCAGATCGTAGGCGCCTTGGTTGGGGAACGGAATATGTCCAGGTATGCATCTTTAGGGCAAGGTCTTCAGGGTTCGATACGCGCATCCGGGCATTCGGCGCAGCCGGGCGGCAGGGCCGCGACATGCGGCTCGATGACGCGCATGTTCTGCCAGGCGCCGCCCTTGAAACGCGCCAGGAAGATGATGCCCATGCCCACGATATAGCCCGTGGCAATGCTCCAGCAGGGGATGATGCCGCCCTTGAGGTGAATTACGATGATATAGGTGGGGATGACCATGAGGGCCGAGAGCGCCACATTGACCAGCATGACGAAACGCGTGTCTCCCGCGCCCTTCAAGGCCGAGGCGATGATGATGCTCAGGCCGTCGAAGAGCGAGTACAGGGCCACGAAACGCAGCAGCACCACGGTCAAGGTGGCGATGGTTGCCATTTCGGTCGTTTGCGAGCGCAGGGTGAAGGCATCCACGAAGACATGCGGGATCAGCACGTAGAGTGCGGCGATGATACCCATGTAGACCACGGTGACTTTCAAACCCGTGTAGGTGCTTTTCCGGGCCAGGTCGGGCCGGTTCTTGCCCAGGTATTGGCCTACCAGCACCGAGACCGCCACCCCTGAACCCAGCATGGGCATGAAGGCCAGGGTGTTGATGTTGAAGGCGATATTGGTAGCGGCCAGGGCCGCGGTGCCCAGGCGGCCGATCAACAGCACGAAGATGGTAAAGCCGGCCATGTCCAGGCAGAACTGCAGGCCGGAAGGGAAGCCGAACCTGAGGATGCGGGTGAACAATGCGCGATCAAAAGCCCATCCTGCCCGGGTGTCGTATTCTTTAGCCTCGCTGTTGCGGAGTATCAGCACCAGATAGCACACGAACGAGAATGTGCCGGATATGATCATGGCGATGGCCGCGCCGCGGATGCCCAGCTCAGGCGCGCCCCAGTGTCCGAAGATCATGGCGTAGCCCGTGAAAAGACTTACCACCGTGGTCAGGGTATTGATCCACATCACGGGCCATGGTCGGCCCAGGCCTGAGAAAAAGCCGGCCAGGGCCGACGAGGCGATAACCGGAAAGGCCGCCAGGCACAGGATCTGGAAGTATTCGATCTCATAGCGCCGCACGATCTCGTCATGGCCGATGAAGGTGAAGACGGGAGAGGCCAGCGGGATGCAGGCCATGATCAGAACAGCGCCCAAGAGCGAGACGTAGATTCCCTGCCATACCGCCGGACCGATGCGCCGCTGCGCGCCGGCGCCGTGGTACTGGGCCACGAAGGTGCCCACGTAGCTGGCCGTGCCGATGAAGAGGCTCATGAGCGTGAAGTTGAGGATCCCGGCCGGCGTGGCCGCAGCTATTGTTTCGGCCGAGTACCAGGTCAGGAACATGCGCTCCACGAAGTTCTGGATGGACCACGAGGCCGTGCTCAGGATGAGGGGAAAGGCCAGGACAAAGAACTCGCGGTATCCGCCTTGAGACCTCCAGCGATCCTTGAAACCCTGTAGCATAGCCATGTGCCCTAGAACCTCACATAGCATGCAGCGAGTGTCAAGCACACAAAAGATCAACCACGAAGCACACGAAGAGCACGAAGAACAATCAGGCTGTGGATTCGGGATTGAAGCGGCTGGGATACGTATTGTGCTTTTTAGAGCTATCCCACCAGGATCACGATCAGCTTGCGCGGGCCGTGCATGCCTTTGAAGGCCGTGGCCTGGATGTCGGCCGAGGCGCTGGGGCCGGTAATGAAGCAGAACTGGCTGGGCGGCGAGCTCTTATCCCTGAAGACCTGGTCGATGGCCTGCTCGTAGGTCGCTACCAGGCGCTCGATCGGTACGACGGCGATATGCACAGGCGGCGCGATGCTGATCAAGCGCGGCTGGTCGGTATGGAAGATGATGCCCAAGGTGCCGGTCTCGGCGATGGCGAAATCGGCCCCGGTGATGCCGGCCTGCGCCCCAAAGCAGGCGGCGCGGAAGGTCTCGCGGTCAGCGAAGTCGGCGGCGGTGTGAACCCTGACGGCGTTGGCCTGTCCCCAGGCCTTGAGGTCAAGGGGTGCTAGGGCGCTATCCGTGGATGCCATGACGGTGGCGAGGTTTTCGGCGTGGGCGGTGGCGGTCAGGTGGCGCAGCACTTCGCCCTCATCCGCGGCGCGCAGCACCACGCCGGTCTGGGCGCTGAGCTCGCCCTCAAAGCGCGCGATCATCTGCGGCCTATCGAGGGTGAGCTCGGGCGGCTCCGGCAGGACCGGCCGGGGAGCGGGCGGCCGCCGCGTTGCGGTGCGCAAGGCATCCAGGATGCGCCCCCGGGTGTCACTGGCCATGGTCTTGTCTCCAGCGTTCCCGGAAGGTTTTCTCCGGCACGGCCGGCAGGTCACGGCAGGCAAACCAGCCCTGGGCGCCCGGCAGGGTGTGTATATATCCGTCTCGGGCCGCCAGGTTGAACAAGGGGCGGGTGAGCTTGATGCCCAGATCCCACAGGCGGGGATGGGTCATGGCAAAGGCCAACAGGGTTGCCAGAGAGCGCCGCAGCAGGACACGGGCCGCTTGCGGGCCGTGCCAGTCTGAAGCCGCCCGGGCGCGGTAGGAGAGCAGCAGGGCCGGGTGGTCGATGCCGGCCGGGCATACCTCGCGGCAGGCGCCGCACAGGGTGCAGGCCTGATACAGGTCTCTGGTGTCCGCCAGACCGAGCAGCAGGGGATTGAGCACCTGGCCCATGGGGCCGGAGTAGGCGAAGCCGTAGGGGTAACCGCCGATCTTGGTGTAGACCGGACAGGTGTTCAGGCACGCGCCGCAACGGATGCAGCGCAGGGCCTCGCGCCATAAAGGGTCTTGGTAGATCTCGGAGCGGCCGTTGTCCACGATGACGATGAAGAGCTCCGCGGGCCCATCGATCTCGCTGTCGCGCTTGGGTCCGCTGTCGAGCGAGACATAGCTGGTGATCTTCTGACCCGTACAGTTCCGGGAGAGGATCCGCAGCAGATGCATGGCATCGGACAGGCTGGGCACCACCTTTTCCGGACTCATGAGTGCCACTACGGTGGGCGGTGAGGACTTGATCATGCGTATATTGCCCTCGTTCTCCACGTTGATGATGGTGCCGGTGGAGGCCACGGCCATGTTCACGCCCACCACGCCCATCTTGAGATGCTTAAACTTGTCGCGCAGGAAGAGACGCGCGGCCAAGCCCAGCCGCACCGGGTCGGTGGTGGATTCCTTGAGGACGGCCCCGGCCATGAAGGCGTCGCGGATCTCTTCGGGCGGCACGTTGATGGCCGGCCCCACGATGTGGAAGGGCGGGCGTCCAAGCAGCTGGGTGATGAACTCGCCCAGGTCGGTCTCGAACGGTTCCACGCCGCCTTCACGCAAATGTTCGCCCAGGCCGGTCTCCTCGGAGAGCATGGACTTGGACTTGGTGATGTAGGTGGCCCCGCGCTCACGCGCCAGGTCAAGGATGATTTCGTTGGCCTGAAGCGCCGTGCGCGTCCAGATGACCTTGGCGCCCAGCGCGAGCGCCCGGCGCTCGAACTCTTCCAGCAACTCGGGCAGCCGGGCGACCACCGAAGCCCGGATGGCGCGGGCGTATTCCACGGCCGCATCCGGGTCAGGGAAAGAGGACATGCCCATGGCGCGTAGCGCCCTGAACCCCGGCGGCAGCAGCGACAGGAAGGTCTGGCTCAAGCCGTTCTGCAGCTCTCGACGGGCAATGGTTGTGAACCGCTCGGTGCGCTGCCGCATTTTTAGGCCACCTTCTGCTGGATCAGGAATTCCGCCAGGTGCATGACCCGTTTGTCGGGGTGGTGGCGGTGCAGGTACCCTTTGATATTAAGCAGACATCCCGGCTCGCTCACGAGCAGGAGCTCGGCCGGGGAACTCAAGAAGCTCCGCACCTTATCGCGTACCAGGGCGCCGGAGATATCCGGGTAGGACGCGGCGAATTCACCGCCGAAGCCGCAGCAGGTTTGGGCATTGTCGAGCGCGACATAGTGCGCGCCGCGCACGTTCCTGATCAGATGTTGCGGCTGCTCCGTCACGCCCAGACCGCGCAGGATGTGGCAGGACTCATGATAGGTGACCGTTCCGTGGTAGGCGGCGCCCACGTCGCTTGCTCCCAGGACATTTACGAGATACTGGCTGAGCTCGAAGGTTTTTTCCGCCTGCGCCAGGGCCCGGGCATGCCAGGCGGGTTCGTCCTTTAATAGTTCGGGGTAGTGCTGCTTGATCATGCATACACATGAGCCCGAGGGACTGACCACGATGTCTTCGTCCCAAAAGGTGGTGAGGAAGTGTTTGGCGGACCGGCGGGCTTCAGCACGGTACCCGGCGTTCAAGAGCGGCTGGCCGCAGCACGTTTGATCCGGGTGGTATGAGGGCCTAACCCCCAGACGCTTGAGCAGGAGCATGGCCGCCTCTCCCACTTGCGGCAGCAACAGATCGACCGTGCACGGGATGAACATGCTTACCTTGGGCATACTCCTCCACGTCAATCAAACGGTCATAGGTATATCACAGGAGGGTTAAGGAGAAAATGACAAATAATTCTTGAGAGGTATTATTTCTCTGAGGCAATGTGACGATCCACATATTGCAGCACGATACACATTTTGTTAGGGGTGGAGCTGATGAAGGGTTTGATGCCGCGCATGATCCTGCTGTTTTTGGCCCTGTATCTCTTTACGGGCGCTCAAGGCATTTGGGCGGCCAGCAAGGAGGTCCAGAGAGCCAATACCTATCTTAAGGCGGGCAAGCGTACGCTTGCCGTCAATACCCTTGAGGCGTCGCTGGACCGCAATCCCATGGACTACGATGCCAACTGGTTGCTGGCCACGCTCTATCTGGAGCAGGGCGATTACGAAAAAGCCAAGCAGAAGTTCGACACCGTCATCAAGCTCAAGCCGGCGCAGATGGTGGAAGTGGTGGCGCTCTTAAGGAAGTTTTCGGCCACGCAGCTGGAGAATAACCGTTTGAGTGAGGCCCAGGCGGCCTTTGAACAGGCCATGCTGTATGACCCCAGCCTCAGGGGCGCTCAGCGTTTTTACCTGAAACTGGCCCAGAAGACCCTGGACCAGACCAAAAAGATCGATTACGCCGAGAAGGCCCTACAATATGCCGTCACGTCCGCGGATCGCAATGCCTTGGCCAAGCTCTATCTGCAGATGGCGCTCGCCACGCCGGCAATGCGGCAGACCTATCGCCAGAAGGCGGTCCAGATCGCCGGGCCGGAGCTCGTGGATCAGGCCTTCCCCAGGACAACCCCGGTGGTGGTCTTCGACCGCATGTACAGCGACGTGGACATCAACCGCGACAGCGGCAGCATAACGGTCTTCAAATGGGACGCGCAGATCAAGACCGGCGACCGGCTCGACGTGGTCGGCATCCTGCCGGGCAAGACGCGCTTCGAGGAAGATTACGAGATCGGCTTGAATACGGGACAGTCCTATGAGCCGGGCTGGATCACGACCACCAACGGCTGCTACAGTCTGGTGATCGAACAGGTGCCGGCCGGTTCGAATTTCCAGATGCGTTTCAAGCGCCGCAAGAACATCGTCGTGCGCGTGCGCATCACCCGCGATGTGCAGCCGCGGGTTAACCTGGCCGTGCTGGACACCCAGGTAATCCCGGAGGATCTGCCGATTGAGGGCAAGGATTATATGCGCGCCGCGCGAGGCTTCGTGCGGGAAAAGAAATTTGCCGAAGCCGATCAGGCCTATGACCTGGCGCTGATGCAAGACCCGGAGAACGCCGAGAATCATTTCATCGTCGGTCAGTACTACTACCAGCGCGGCGAATTCCAACGCGCCCAGGAACGCTTCTTCAGTGCCTACAAGCTCGATCCCAAAACAGGGCCGCGCATCGCGCAGATCTACGAGAACGCCGGCGAGATCGCGCTCATGTCCCTGGACAACGAAACGGTCGATAAGGCCAAAGAGAACTACCTCAAGGCCGATTATTATCTGGGCGCCACCGGCGCGATCGCGCAAAGGCCCTTCGACAAGGGGGCCGCGTCGGTCAAGCAGGGGGCGCTTGATCCGGCGCTCAAGTACTTCGACGTGGCGGTGTCCATCAATGCCAAGCTTGGCGACCAAATCGGCGATCTCATCCTTGCGCAGGCCGCCAAAGCCGACAGCAAATACCGTATGTACTATTATGAGACCGCCGCAAAATACAGCCCGCGTGCCAGGACTGCGATCTTCAATCAGATGATGGCCACCGCCAATGCCCTGCCGCCGGAGAAGGAGAAAGAAATCCAGTATTGGAGAGACTTGGCCGCCAAGTTCGGCAATGTCCCGACGGATTATGCCATTTACAAGCCCGGTCGGTATATCTTCCGCTTGAAGAAAGGCGAGACCCAACCGGCCTTATGGATCCGCACCCAGTCTGGAACCAGGGCCACGGTAGCCTATTATTCCAACAACGATCGCTACGAAGTACTGCAGCGCATCGGCAACAAGGTAAGCATCATCCGGGTCTGGAAAGGCGAGCCCGCGCCGCCTGTCGAGCGGCGCTGCGACCTGAAATTCCGCGGCACGGGCGATACCACGTTAGGGCTCGAGATCACAGAATATTAGTAAGGTTTAACGGGAAGGAGATCTTAACGTATCCCTCTTCCCGGTCCGTTTCGTTCCGTGCGACCCCCGCCGGGGTTGATTCCGGCGGCATTCCTTCACGCGTATCGGCGCAAAAAACTCCCTGTACAGACAAGAATTTTGATGCTAGAAAATGCGTTCGATGCAACGAGAGGGAAAACAAATGGCCGTAAACGGAATGATAACGATTGATAAGTCATTATGCAAGGCCTGCGAGCTGTGTATATCCGTATGTCCCGAAGGGGCCATCCAGCTCTCGGACGAGATCAATCCCAAGGGCTACCATCCGGCGGAATTCATCAAGGAACGCTGTAAGGGTTGTTCCCTGTGCGCGCTGATGTGTCCGGAGGTGGCCATCGAGGTTTATCGTGAGCGCTAATAAGGTCTTGATGAAGGGTACGGACGCCATTGCCGAGGCCGCTATTCAGGCCGGCTGCCGCTGCTATTTCGGCTATCCGATCACCCCTCAAAACGAGATCCCGGAATACATGTCACGCCGCATGGACGAGGTCGGCGGCGTGTTCCTCCAGGGCGAAAGCGAGATAGCCTCCATCAACATGGTGCACGGCGCGGCCGCCACCGGCGCGCGCGCCATGACGTCGTCGTCTTCGCCCGGCATCAGCCTGAAACAGGAAGGGCTTTCCTTCCTGGCGGCCCAGGAAATTCCGGCCGTGATCGTCAATATTGTGCGCGGCGGACCCGGACTGGGCAACATCGCCCCCAGCCAGGGCGACTACTACCAAGCTACGCGCGGCGGCGGACATGGGGACTACCGTATGCCGGTCTTTGCCCCGGCCTCCATCCAGGAGCTCTATGATATCACCATGGAGTCCTTCGATATCGCGGATATCTACCGCACGCCGGTGATGATCATCGGTGACGGCATGATGGGCCAGATGATGGAGCCCATCGTCAAGCACGCGCAGCCGCCGGCCGACCTGCCGCCCAAGGATTATATCCTGACCGGCGCTCAAGGACGACCTTCGAGGATCCTGCGCTCGCTCATCCTGCACCCGCCGGAGATGGAAGAACACAATTGGAAGCTCAAACGCAAGTACGACCTCATGCGCCAGACCCTGCCGCGCCACGAGGAGTACATGATCGACGACGCCAAAATGGTGGTGGTGGCTTACGGCACGGCGGCCCGCATCGCCAAGGGCGCCGTGAAACGCGCCCGGGCCGAGGGCCTGAAGGTGGGGCTCATGCGCCCGATCACGCTGTGGCCTTTCCCGGATGAGGCCGTGGCGGCGATCGCCAAGAAGGCCAAGCTCTTCCTGGTGTTCGAGATGAGCACCGGCCAGATGATAGATGACGTCAAGCTCGCCATGAGCGGAGGCGTGGAGTGCGAATTCTACGGGCGGCCCGGCGGCGTCGTGCCGGCCCCGCAGGAGATTCAGCGCATCATCGAGCGTCACTGGCTGCAGAAGGAGTTATAGGTGAAAAAGATATTCGGCAGACCCGCGAGCCTGAAAGCCAATCCGTTCCACTATTGTCCGGGATGCGGCCATTCCATCCTGCACCGGCTGGTGGCCGAGGTCATCGACGAGATGGATATCCGAGGGCATACCATCGGCATACCGCCGGCCGGCTGCGCCGTGCTGGCGTACAATTATTTTGATGTAGACATGGTAGAGTCGGCCCACGGCCGGGGCTGCGCCATCGCCACGGGCGTCAAGCGCGCCCGGCCCGACTGCCTGGTGTTCACCTACCAGGGCGACGGCGATATATCCGCCATCGGCACGGCCGAAACATTGCATGCCGCCAACCGTGGCGAGCTGATCACGAGCATCTTCGTCAACAATGCGGTCTACGGCATGACCGGCGGCCAGATGGCGCCCACGACCATGCTGGGACAGAAGACCTCCACCTCGCCCTATGGACGGCGCGCCAAGGTGGAGGGTTACCCCCTGAAGATCACGGACTTGATCGCCAACCTGCCCGGAGCGGCCTATGTCGTGCGCACTTCCCTGGCCACGCCGGCCAAGGTCAACGCCACCAAGAAGGCCATCCGCAAGGGCTTCGAGATCCAGCGCCAGGGTCTGGGGTATGCCCTGATCGAGGTGCTCTCGCCCTGTCCCACCAACTGGAAGCTCAGTTCGGTGGAGTCGTTCAAATACCTTGAAGATGTCATGGAAAAGGAATTCGTTCCCGGCGTGTTGAAGGACATCACCAAAGAAAAGGCGTAGATATAGTCATGCTGCAGAAAATTATGATGAGTGGGATTGGAGGACAGGGTATCCTCTTCTCGGGTATATGTATTGCCTGGGCCGCCATGGAGGAAGGCCAATACGTGACCTACCTGCCTTCCTACGGCGCCGAGATGCGGGGCGGGATCACCTCCTGCACGATCGCCCTCTCGGATGAGGAGATAGCCTCGCCCGTTGCGTCTTCCCCGGACTACCTGGTGATCATGGACAATCAGTCCCTCTTGCGTCTCCAGAATCAGACCGTCTCGGGCGGCGAGGTGTTCATCAACAGCAACATGGTCACCGACCGGCCGGTGCGCGGTGATATCGAGGTCCTGGAGATCCCGGTCAACGACATCGCCAAAAACAGCGTGGGTATCCGTTATGCCAACATGGTCATGCTGGGTGCCTTTGTCGGACGGACCCGCTTGGTCAAGCCGGTCACCATCCTGGATAATATGGCCGCGATCCTGGGCAAGGGCAAGGACCGCTTCAAGGCCGCCAATATCGAGGCGCTCAAAGCGGGTATCGACTATTTTTCCCAGGGGGGAGGAAGGGCATGAGTATCAAACAACTGCGTTTCAAAACCCAGAATATTTCCGGCAAGCTCTCGTATTTGAGTAATATCCTCGGAGAGCAGGGGGTCAATATTCGGGCTATCTCAGTAGGAACAGAATCTTCCGAGATCAGCGATGTGTGCCTGGTGGTTGATGACCCCAAGAAGGCCAAGGATGCCTTGTCGGCTAAGGAGGTCGAGTTCGCGGAAGCCGATGTGTTGGCGGTCGAGATGCCCGACCATCCCGGCGGCATGAATGCCGTGCTGCGTCCGCTCAAGGATGCCGGCATCAATGTCATCACCATGTATCCCTATATCGGCCGGGCCTCCAACCCGGTCATGATCCTCGAGGTGGACCATCTCAAGAAGGCCACGGAAGTGCTCAAGCGCAATTGGGTGAAGATCTGGGACAAGGGCGTTTACAAGTTGTAGTTTTGAGCAACAATTTCCCGAAGGTGGAGGGAATTTTCCATGCCATACAGCATTACTGAAATCTGCAAGGGGTGCGGCGCCTGCGTCAAGCTCTGCCCGGTGGGCGCTATTTCCGGAGAGAAGAAGCAGCGGCATGTCATCGACGCCGGCAAATGTCTGTCCTGCGGGGTATGCGGACGAATCTGTCCGAACGAGGGGGCCGTGCTGAATGCCCAGGGCCAACCCAGCGAGCGGATGAAGAGATCCGAATGGCCCAAGCCGGTGGTGATCAGTTCAATCTGCTCCTCGTGCGGCATCTGCGTGGATACCTGCCCTTTCAAATGCCTTGAGATATCAGAGCCGGTGGATTTTCCGCACGACCTGACCTGTAGCGCAATGCTGAAGGACGACAAGGGCTGTGTGGGTTGCAACCTGTGCGCCGAGGCCTGTCCGCAGGAGGCGATCTACCTGGCGCGTCCTGCGGCCTAATACTGATACAGCGCACCAGAACTTTGCAGCTCCACGTCGCTTCCTTGTCGTGGGGCTGCGGAGTATTTTTATACACCTCGCCCCACGACGTCGTAGCTCCTCGATCTGCTTTGTTCTGGCGTGCTGTATACCGTGAGAAGTATCTGAAGGGGGGATGTTGCCTCAGACGAGAATTAGGCCATGAGATCCTTTGCGATGTTTATCCTGAGGAACAAAGGACTCACCGATCCTTCTTAAGGGACATTCTGAACGAAGTGAAGCATTTCGGCATGTATCTTTTGGCTTAAATACTTTAATAAACATCTTCTAAAAATAATCACGTATCACTTAAAACGGTTATTTCTGGAGATGCTTTAAGGCGATACGTCCCACGCTGACAACGGTGCGATACCCGTCATAGGCCGAGACGAACACACCCACGACCGGCACGAGCCTTAACCGGCGGCGCGGCGGAAAGAGTCTATACAGGATGCGGTTAAAACCTACGTTGAGGTAGCGCTGGGGCAGTTCTTTGGTCATGTAGCGCCGGGTTATGTCCTGCGTGTCGGTCGTTTGTGAATCATCGATAAGTTCGTAGGCCTCGCCGATAACCTGGATCACGAAGGCCTCCCGCTCTTCGCTGTCATTGTCCCGGCCATGCAGGCGCCAGAGGGCGAGTATGGCGGTGACGCTCTGGTCGAGGATCAGGAAGTTTTCCGCGCCGGCCAGCAGAAAGGATATAAGGGTGCCGAGGCCCGGAAAGATGCTGGGCAGGTTGAGACCGCCGTTCTTGAGAGCCTGCTCCTGGGCCAGGGATTCGATCAGGTTCTGCGACACGATGCCGGGGTCGCTCCCTTCCTGCTCATGCCGCGCCTTATCGGCCAGGCGACCGGCCTTCTTGGTGTTGCCTTGAACCAGATGATGAATCAGGACCCTGAAACGGGTCCCCATGTGTTCCAATATCGCCATGTTCCCCCTTGTCCGCGGCCGTCCTGAAATCCATTGACAGCGATTATAAGTGATTATATACAATTTACTATGTTTTAGCAAAGGGGACAGGCACTTAAAAAGTGGCGTCTACCGGAAAAAGGAACACTCCACGGTCTGTCCTGAAAAAAGGATACGGGATTACTTCACGTTCTATCCCTGGTAAGGAGGTAATGCAATGGCGATCAGGTCCATAAAGGATTTGGACATGGCGGGCAAAAGGGTTCTGATCCGGGTGGATTTTAATGTCCCCCTGGATGAGGCCTTGAACATAACCGACGACTCGCGCATCCGGGCCGCGCTTCCCACGATCAAGTTTGCCGTGGACGCTAAGGCCAAGGTCATCCTCATGTCGCATCTTGGTCGCCCCAAGGGCAAGGTGGTGAAATCCCAGAGCCTGATGCCGATTGCGCGCCGACTCTCCGAACTCTTAGGCATCAGCGTCAACATGGCGCCCGACTGCATTGGCCCCGATGTAAAGGCCATGGTGGCGGAGCTCAAGCCCGGCGAGGTGCTGATGCTTGAGAACCTGCGTTTTCATAACGAAGAAGAAAAGAATGATCCGGCCTTTGCCAAGGAATTGGCCAGCCTGGCTGATTGCTATGTGAACGATGCCTTTGCCACGGCCCATCGCGCGCATGCCTCCACGCACGGCGTCTGCGAGTTCATCAGGGAAGCGGTGGCCGGCTTCCTGATGCTCGAAGAAGTCCTGAACATAGAGAAGGCGCTGAAGGACCCCAAACGGCCCATGGCGGCCGTGGTCGGCGGCGCCAAGGTCTCGGGCAAACTCGAGATCTTGGAGAACCTGCTGGACAAGGTCGACAAGCTCATCATCGGCGGCGGTATGGCCTTCACCTTCGTCAAGGCCTTGGGCCAGGAGATCGGCAAATCCCTGGTCGAAAACGATCTGATCGATACCGCCCGCACGGTCATGGAAAAGGCAAAAGCCAAGGGCGTGAAACTTTATCTGCCGGTGGACTGCGTGTGCGCCGCAGAACCCAAGGAGGATGCGCCGAGTTCCATCCTGACCATCCAGGAGCTCAGAGCCGATAGTATGGGTCTGGATATCGGCCCGGCCAGCGAGGCCCTTTTCGCCGAGGCTTTATCCGACTGCGCGACCATCATCTGGAACGGTCCCATGGGCATGTTCGAGATCCCGGCCTTTGCGTCGGGCACCATGACCATCGCCAGGACCATCGCCGCATCAAAGGGCTTGACCATTGTAGGCGGCGGTGATACAGATGCCGCACTCCACAAGAGCGGGGTGTATGACAAAGTGAGCTTTGTCTCCACCGCCGGCGGCGCCTTCCTGGAAATGCTGGAGGGCAAGGTCCTGCCGGGTGTGGCCGTGCTCGATAAATAAAAGGATTGAGGGTTCTTATGCGCAGGGCGCTGATCGCCGGCAACTGGAAGATGTACAAGACACTTGCGGACGCGGATGCGTTCGCGGAAGCCTTCCGTAAGGCCGCCGACGGCATAAGCGGACGCACCATTGTTATCTGTCCGCCCTTCATTTATCTTGAACGTTTGGCCCAGGCCTTCAAGGGCACAGCGATCAAGGTGGGGGCCCAGAACCTCTACTGGGAAGACCAGGGCGCCTTCACGGGTGAAGTGAGCGGTCTCATGCTCAAGTCCCTGGGCATCACCTTCGTGATCGTCGGCCACTCGGAACGGCGCCAGTATTTCGGCGAGACCGACACGACGGTAAATAAGCGCGTCCTGGCAGCCCTGAAGAGCAGCCTCATCCCCATCCTGTGCGTGGGCGAAACCCTTGAACAACGCGAAGCCGGACATACCTTTTCCGTAGTCGACACCCAGGTGCGCCTGGGGCTCAAAGCCTTAAGCCAGGAACAGGCCGCCGGCGTCATCATCGCCTATGAGCCGGTCTGGGCCATCGGCACGGGCCGCACCGCCACGTCCGATATCGCGCAGGAGGTGCACGCCCATATCCGCGCCATCGTCACCGACCTGTTCGGCGAGTCCATCGCCAATAACACTCCGATCCTCTACGGCGGCAGCGTCAAACCCGATAATATCGACGAGCTCATGGCCAATCCCGATGTCGACGGCGCCCTGGTAGGCGGCGCCAGCCTCGATGTTTCTTCATTCGAAAAAATAGTAAAATTCAAAGGATAAAGACTATGTTGCATGGTATAGTGCTCACGCTTCACATCCTGGTATCCGTTTTCTTGGTGGTTGCCATCCTGCTGCAGTCCGGCAAGGGCTCCGATATCGGGGCCGTCTTCGGCGGCGCCGGATCCCAGGCCCTGTTCGGCAGCGCCGGCCCGGCCGACTTCCTCAACAAGGCCACGCGCGTCATGGTGGTGATCTTTATGATCACCTCGCTCACCTTGGGCTACGTCACCTTCGACCGCCCCAACAAGAGCGTCATGGAAACCAAGGCCCAGACTACCCAGGCCGCACCCGCGGGTAAGGCGTCGGCCCCGGTTGCGCCCGCCGCTCCTGCCAAGGCTCCCAGCTCGGCACCGGCCGCAGCCAAGTAACGCCTTTAAAAGCAAGGATTCAATCGGCCCATTACCCCCTTGGCCTTCAAGGGGGGACTTATGGCCTTCGGCCAGCAACGCTTTAAGTATCCCTGATAAAATGCGTTCCTCGCAGATAGCCGCCCTCATGGCAGTAGGATTCCATGAGGGATTATCCGTCTGTGGTTTTTGACCGAAATGATAGTGATACTCACGGGCGGAGGTTTATGGACATGAGGCATAATGTAACGAGAGCGGCATTAATGAGCTTGTTCTTATTGCTGGGTGCGTTTCCCGCGGCGGCCGACCCGAATCAAACCGTGGTGGAGCTCAAGGTGGTGATTCGCTTCTTTGCGCCCATCAATGAATATACTGTCGGCCAGTTGCTGGATCTTATCGATAAGAAACGTTGCGCTGGAGCCAAGGATTTCGTGATTCTCCTCTCCACGCAAGGCGGCGACGTGGGGTCCGGTATCACGGCCTATAATTATCTGAAAGCGCTACCCGCACCGGTAACCGTAACAACGCACAACATCGGCCGGGTGGATTCTATCGGCGTCATCGTATACTGCGCCGGATCAAGAAGACTTTGTGTGCCGCAGGCCCGTTTTCTGATCCATGGGGTTAAATCCATGGGCGATGGCCGGGCATCCATGGATGAAAAGCTGCTGGAAGAACGTCTGAAAACCCTGAAAGTCGATAGCGAGAACATCGCACGCGTTATTGCCGCCAATTCCAACAAGGATCTCCTTGAGGCCAGGGCCGCCATGTCCGACCGGACGACGCTGAACCCTGATCAGGCCATCGCCTGGGGACTGGCGCAAGAGATCAGAACCGATCTTTATGATGCCGCCGATTTTGTATACCGTATTGAACCCGATCCACGGCGATGATACATGGGCATGTAGGACTTACATCAGCCCCGTTGCTCCGCCCTGCAGCAAGATATTTCTATTCATGGCTCGGCCGATTAAGGATGGCTAGCTTATCAGACCAAGCGTTTTGGCGATGGATTTCATCTCCGCGGCGAATCTGTCTGCGCCCGGCCGTATAACCAGAGGGTGGTGGAGGTACGAGGTGCTGTGCTCGATAAAGGGGTGCTTGGAGATGGTCCCGACATGGTTGATATCGAGGGACAGACGCTGGCAGGCCACGGAACGCAGCGTTGCGGCAACCTTGGAGGCCGCCTGGTAATCAAAGCAGCGATTGATCACCAGGCTGGGAGAGAAGTTCAGGATCTCGTCGGTGATGAGCGGCAGGCTCACGGGGTCCTCATGCGCCACTCTCGCGAGCAGATCCTGGATGGTCCGAGGATGCTCTTTCTCGGGCGCGCGGGTCCCGCGCTGCACGATCTCCTTGAGCACGGCGTTACGGCGTTCCGGAAAGGGCGATTCGGCGCCGAAGAGACGGTTGAGCTTGCGTTGCAGCGCGGTCTTGATGAAGGCATAGGCCTCCAGGTAGGCCGGTTGGTCGAGCGTGGTGAGAACGATCCCGAGGTCCGCGGCGAGGAAAAAATCCAGGGTATTGAAATCCGTGCTTCCGCCGAGGTCGAGGATCACATAATCAGTGTTCATCTTGCGGATGTTCTCGATGAGGCGCAGCTTGGTCTGGAAGGGAATATTGGCCGCCCCGAGCTCGCCATTGTTCCCGGCGATGAGCATGGGGCCGTGCTCGGGCCGGACGAGAGCCTCGTTTAAGGATGCGATTTTGCGATTGATGAAGTCATTGAGCGTCGTATCCGGGATCTGGTTGAGGCCGAGATAGATGTGGAGGTTCGATCCGCCGAGGTCAAGGTCCACCATGGCAGTCCTGAAGCCCAGCGAGCAGAGCTGCATACCGAGATTGGCCGCGAAGATGCTCTTGCCGATACCGCCTTTGGCCCCCCCGACAGCGATGATACGGCTCCGGCCCGGATATTCGGCGAGCGCATCCGGCCGTTTCCCGCTGAAGACCATGGAGAGCAGCTCATAGGAATGGTTTAGGCCTTCGAGATGGCGGGCGAAAAAATCGATATCCTCGGGCCGCTTGTCCTGATGGCGGTCCGGGTGGTAGGCAAGCACGTTTGTCCGGTAAGCTCGTTTTACCTCTTCATAGGTAAGCTGTTCCAGGAAGGGATAGCGGAGTATCTTCCGCTGATTCTCTGACACTACCACCGAGCGCATGGCCTTCTCGCTCATGAAGATGCGGCAGCAGGCGCGCTGGATCTTCCGTATCTCTGCTTGCGAGTATCGTTCTGGTTGCAGCATTGTCTCGTCCGTTCCTCTTCTTTAAGATTACGGGTGTCTGAAGGTTTTATCGGTTCTTCTGAAATAAGGATTAAATGGTGCTATTCTTATGACAACCCTAGATCGCACCGGAGGCGCAGGCCATGACGATAGCGGCGGCCGCGGCTACATTGAGTGATTCCGTGGGTCCGGTCATGGGGATGGAGACCGTGGTCTGCGACAGGGCCTCAAGGTCAGGGCTTAAGCCTCGACCTTCCTGACCGAAGCAGATCGCGTAGCGCCCCATGAACAGGTCGCGTGATAGTCGATTTGTGGCGTCCAAGACCAGGCTGATGAGGCAGTGGTCCAGGGTTGTGAGGTCTACGTAATCGGCCTGGGCGATTGTAACCCCCAGAAACGAGCCCATCGAGGCGCGCACGGCCTTATCCGAGAAGGGCGAGGCCGTGCCCGGGGTGATGATGATGCCCTGAAAACCGAAGGCCTCGGCCGTGCGCACGATGGTGCCCACGTTGCCGGGGTCCTGCACGCCGTCAAGGATGATGAGCCGGTCGTGACGCGCGGCATCCTGCAGCGTGGCATAGGGTCGATCCACAAAGAGCACGATACCCTGCGGGGTGCGGGTGTCGCTCAGGTGGGCCAGCAGGTCTTCTTTGATGATCAGGTATGGAGTAGGTGGGTGGCCGTTCTGCGTGATATAGTCAGGCGTCACGGCGCACAGCCGCGGGGTAAGCCCGCGGGATAAGGCATCTTCGACCAATCGGCGGCCTTCCAAGGCCATCAGGTTTTTGTCCCGCCGTGCCGTGGCGAGATCTCTAAAGTACGGGTTATGCCGGCTGGTGATGATCAGCGCGTCAGAACTTCGCATACCCTTGTGACTCAGGCCATCAGATCTATTTTTTCAAAAACGGTGCGATGACATCAATCGGCAGAGGGATAATGGTGTTGGTTGTGTGCTCGGATGATATCTCCGTGATGGTCTGGAGGAAGCGCAACTGCAGGGCCGTAGGTTCCTGGGAGAGTATCTTGGCGGCTTCATAGAGCATCTTGGAGGCCTGGAATTCGCCTTCGGCATGGATGACCTTGGCGCGGCGTTCGCGTTCGGCCTCGGCCTGTTTGGCCATGGCACGCTGCATCTCCTCGGGCAGGTCGATGTGCTTGAGTTCCACGGCGCTGACCTTGATGCCCCATGGTTCGGTCTGGCGGTCAAGGATGTCCTGGATATGGGCGCTGACCTCTTCGCGCTTGGCCAGAAGTTCGTCTAGTTCTGCCTGTCCGCATACGGAACGCAGGGTGGTCTGACTCAACTGGCTGGTGGCGTAGAGGTAGTTCTCGACCTCGATCACGCTCTTCAACGGTTCGATCACCCGGAAATAGATGACGGCGTTGACCTTGACCGTGACATTATCGCGCGTGATGACATCCTGGGTGGGCACATCCTGCACGATGGTGCGCAGGCTGATGCGCACAAAGCGGTCGATGACCGGGATAATGATGATGATGCCCGGTCCTTTGGGTTGTGACATGACGCGGCCCAAACGGAAGACCACGGCGCGTTCATATTCGTTGAGAATCTTGATGGAGGCGAAGAGAAAAAGCAGGATGATGACGACAATGGTGATGACGGCATAGGGACTCATATCTTACCTACCTCCCTGCGGCTAATTTTAGAACTGCTTGCTTGGGCTTGTCAATGGTTTCCGATGCCACCCTAAAGTTCGGTTCGGTAAGCATGGCCATACGCCGGGCCGACATGCGTTTGAAATCGGCCAGGACCTTGCCGTGCAAAGCCGGGCCGTTTACTGATTTAAGTGCCAGTGGATTGACGAACTTGCCGTAACGGCTGACCCGGAAATCCAGGTGCGGTCCGGTTGAATACCCTGTCGATCCAACATAGCCGATCACGTCGCCCTGGTCGACCTTCTTGCCCACGGCCAGGCCTTTGGCGAAGCGAGAGAGATGGGCGTAGTGGCTGATATATCCTTCCGGATGCTTGACGCGGATGGTGTTGCCGTAGCCTTTGATCCACCCCCGGTACATTACCCTGCCACCCCCTAGGGAGCAGACTGGCGTGCCGGCCGGTGCGGCGTAATCCACACCCAGGTGCGGGCGGTCGACATGGAAGATGGGATGCATGCGGTGCAGGGTGAAGCGGGACGAGATGCGACGGTAATTGAGCGGCGCCTTCAGAAACATCTTTTTTAACGGTTTGCCGTTTTCATCATAGTAGCCCCGGATACCCCGGTGCTCGTTCTGGTAATAGATGGCTACATGGCGCTGACCCTGGTTAACGAAATTGGCGGCCACGACCCGTCCATAGCCCTTGAACTGGTCCTTGACGTAGTATTTCTCGTAGAGCACGCTGTAGGTATCGCCCGGCTGGATATCGGTAAAGAAATTGATGTTCCAGGCAAAGATATCGACAAGCTCCATTACGACCTCGGGATTGAGTCCGTTGGCGCGGCCGGATTCGTAGAGGCTGTTGGTAATGGTGCCGTTGGCACGTTCAATCACGGTATCGAGTTCCAGGGTGCGTGTGCGGGCGGTGAAAGCGGAATCGCCGCCGGCACGGACATCCAGGTAGGTACGATCGTCGATCTCATAGGTCAGACGCCTGACATGGGTCGGTGAATCAAGCGTAAACCAGGCGGTTATCGTCTTGCCGGGGCGGATACCCCGCGGATTATACACCTTCCTGGTGGCCTTGGCGAAGGCGTCGATTTCACCGGCACTGACCCCACGGTTGCGCAGGATGTCGAACAGACTATGACCTTTCTTGATCTTCACCTCGACCTGACGCAATCCGGATGCGGGTTTTTCATCAACCGGCGCGCTCGGGACGGCTAAGACGGCTGCCGGTCGGTCTGGACCGGCTTGAGGCTCCGCATCATCGTCGGCGATGACCTGTTCCTCCTGATCCACATCCATGCGGCGCGCGTTGATTTTGTCCCCGTTGACGGTTACGACCAGCTTCTTAAGGTCGCTGATCTCGTACTGCAATTCGTTTAAGCGCTCATTGTCAGGGGAAAATATCAGGACGATGGCGTTGCCGGGATGGATCTTGGCGGTATTGAACACGGGCTTAACCGCGCGGATGATGTCCAGGGCTTCTTCGCCGGAAATCCCATTCTCCTTGAGGATCTCGAAGAAGGTGTCGCCCTTGTCCACGGTATAATCCTTGCGGATGAGCTTGGGCGCGCTTTCCTCCGCAGGTTGTTTCTGGGCTTGTTCCTCTAATGCTACGGTACGGGTCTTCTGGACCGGGGCGGGATTGACGATTTCGGCGTATACGTCTTCGCTTTTCAGATACCACCAAGAACCGCCTAGGATGATGATATACAGGAGGATGAAGAGCAATGCCGTTCTCAATGCCTGACCGTGCTCTTTCCAATCCATGCCCAACATCCCCCCTCTTCGGCCCTTAACATCGGCCGGTGCTAATTTCTCCTTCATCGCGCATCGACGTCATATTCTCGTCGGCAAAGTTGTCTTTATATATAAGGTGGGCATTGATAGATCAAGCTTTTTCTGTTTGAATGGCCATATGTATGCTTTCATCGCGGATGTTCACATGCGGCCGCATATTGCGAGCGACCGGGAACGGTTCCTCTCAGGCCTGACCTGCCTGAAGGCGTTGGCCGAGAAGATCTTCATCTTGGGGGATCTTTTCGAATACTGGTATACCGGACTTGAGGCCGAGGTACCGGATGTGATCACGGCGCTTACCGACCCGGTCATACATATCATGAGCGGCAACCGCGATTTTCTGCTGGCGCCCCCCTTTCCCGGTTTGATCGTGGGCGAAGAGCTGCGGATGGAAATCCATGGTCGCCGCATCCTGCTGAGCCACGGGCATATGCTTACCCAAGGCGATATGGGCTTCAAATGTTTGCATGCCGTGGGGTGGCCGCTTTTGCGACTGCTCGACAAGCATATGGAACCGGAATTCAAGCGCGACCTGGCCGAATACCTGGTGCGATCATCGGCCGTCATCCGGCCCCCTCACGGTTCCATATCACGGGGCGTCGCCCGCGCCAAAGGCGTTGATACCGTGATCTGCGGACACCTGCACCGGGGATTCATGTCACCGGAACTGATGGTGGTGCCGGCCTTTGCCGATGCACCCGTGTTTCTGGGACTTGATAGGCAGGGCGCGGCCTTTTACCGTCTGGATTAACCAGCCACCATGATCTTGGTCAGAATGGGTATGGCCAGCAACGCCCCGGCCGTGCTGCCGAGGTTGGTGAGCACCACCACCATGAGGATGCGGGTGATGGAGTTGTGCCAAAATCCCCGTACGCTCATGATATCGGTGGCGATATTCTCGAAATCTTTGACTTTGGGTTTTTTGAGATAGGCCTCGCTCAAGCCCGCGAACCAGCCCGAGGCTAGGGCCGGATGCAGAGTAGTCAGGGGCGAGACTACCGCTGCCACCAGGATCGTGATAGGGTGGCTCAAGGCGATGATCGCGCCCAAGGCCCCAAAGGCCGCATTGCAGATGATCCACCACTTGGCCATGGCATAGCCCTGGTGAGTACCGCCCATGAAGAAGCCCAGGGCGATGAACAAGACGATGATGGCCGGGAACAGCCAGCCCCAGAGACTCTTCTTCTTGTGCGGGATATATTCGAGGGCCGCCAGATCGGCATCCTTGCCCAGGTGGGCCATGATGCCCGGCATGTGACCCATGCCGACTACGGCCAGGACCTTCTTACCTTCAAGGTCGGATATCTTTTTCGCCATGTACACGTCGCGTTCGTCCAGAACCACCTGCTTGATGACCGGGGTCTTCTTGGCGACCTCGTCCAGGGCGGCGGAGAGCATGTCCTGCTGCTTGAGTTGTTCGACATCCTCCTCGCTCAAATCTTCGGCGGCGAAGATCGAGATCAGGGAAGAGAACAACAGCCGGAAACGCTCGATCAGGGTAAGCTTCTGCCAGGCGCGCTGCAAGGTGACCTGGATCGAACGGTCGATGAGCGCCAGGGGAATGCCGCCGGCCTGGGCGATCTCGATGGCGGCGCGCATCTCCTCGCCCGGCCGGATGCCCAGCTTGGCGCCCAAACGGCGCTGGAAGGATGACATCAGCAGGTTGACGAAGAGCAAGGAGGCCTTTTTTTCGCGCACGACCTTGACGATATCCATCTCCTGCCACTTGGTGGGATTGGTCAGGACATCGTAACGGCCTTGGCAGAGCTCCACCGCCACGATGTCGGGCGCATAAAGCGCGATGGCCTCCTTGACCTCGTCCACACTGGTATGAGAGACATGCGCCGTGCCCACCAGGATGACTTCCTTGTCCTGGATTTTTGCGGTTTCGATCGACATGCGCTCGCTATAGCCGTAAAACCTGGTAGGGTCAAGCACCGATCCGCGGCGTCAAAAACCGCGATAGAGCCTCATGCGGGCGGCTTGGCCAGGAAGGCTTGCTTGGCTCCTCCGTCGAACCCGGCCGACGCATAGAAGGCCTGGGTTCCTTTGTCCTTGCGGCTGGTGAGCAGCATGACCTTGTAACAGTTTTTCTTCCAGGCCCAAGCCAGGGCATGCTGGAGCACGGCCCGGCCGTAGCCTCTACGCCGGAACCCTGCGTGCGTGACCACATTTTCGATCACGCCGTACGGCCGGCAGCCGCGTGTCAGGTTGGGGACAATCGCAAGGGTGCACGAGGACACAAGAGAACCCTCCACGAAGGCCCCGAAGTATTTCAGGTCATGATTCTTGCCGATGGCATGCCAGAGGGACTCTACCTCGACGCTGGGCGGCCGCGGGTCATCCTTGGCGTGCAGGTGCCGGTAGAGCCCGAGCAGGTCGTTCAGTTCCGCTATGGTGAGTTCGCGTATCTCCATGCGTCCTTATGCGCGGTAAGCCGCTTTAAGCATGCGGCCCCTTTCAAGCATGGTTTTTTAGCCTCCCTGTTCCATAAAGCGCGCCAGTTCATCGCGCTCGAACTCCGGCAGAGGCATGACGGCCCCGTTTTTGAGCATGCTTGACTCCCCAGAGGTTATGCGGCCGATCACTGACCCCTGGATGCCCGCGGCCTGCCAGGCCTTAAGGATCGGCGCGGTCTTTTCAGGAGGACAGCAGGCGATCAATGATCCCGAGGCGATGGCGCCTAAGGGATCGATGCCGAGACCGGGCAGGATCGACGCGGCGATGTCCAGGATCGGGATTTTGGAGGCGTCCACCTCCAGGCCGCACCCGGAGGCCCGCGCCAGCTCCTTAAGCCCGGTGGCCAGCCCGCCCTCAGTCGGGTCGTGCATGGCCGTGGCGCCCATGGCGGCAGCGATTCCAGCCTCCTTGACCACGCTGATGCCGGGCTCAATGATGAGGTTGCGCGCCTGCCGAAGAGTCGTCTCATCGAGGCCCAAGCGGTCCGGCACCTGACGCGCCAGGATCGAAACGGCCTCAAGCGGGATGGCCTTGGACAAGAGGACCTCATCGCCGGGAGAGGCGCCTGAGGCGCCGATTATCTCGCCTTTGAGGTAACCGATCATGCACCCGATGGCGATGGCGCGATCCACGCAAGAGGTGATCTCGGTATGCCCGCCGATCAAGGTGATGTCAATCTCCGCGCAAGCCTGCTTGAGGTCGGCGAACAGGTTCGAGACGGTTGACACGGTGGTACCCTGAGGCAGGAGCGCGGTCACCAGCAGATAACGCGGGATACCGCCCATGCAGGCGATATCGTTGGCGTTGACCGTGATCAGGTACCAGGCCAGATCCTCGCTCAAGAAGGTGATGGGGTCGGTTTTGATGATCAGGTGCTGATCGCCCACTCTGACTACAGCCGCGTCTTCGCCGACCTTTGGTCCCACCAGGAGGTCGGGATCATGCGTGCTTACACCTTGCAGCAGGGATTCAAGCAGGGCTATGGGCAGCTTGCCCAAGGGCAGGACCTTGTCGGTCATTATTTCCCGCCCTCGATGTAGGCATAGGCGTTGTGGTTATGGATGCTCTCGATGTTCTCGGCCTCGACCGAGAACCAGGAGAATTCGTCATGCTTGGCCAGCTCGGCCGCCGCCTGCCTTACTACGTCTTCCACGAACATGGGGTGGGCATAGGCGTATTCGGTGATGTATTTTTCATCCGGCCGCTTCAGGATGGCGTATACCGGGCTGGAGCCGCAGCTCTCGATGAGCTCGATCAGGTCCTCGATCCAGAACAAGCGCTCCCAGCGGACCACGACGCTGACCATGCCGCGCTGGCTGTGGGCGCTGGCCACGCTGATCTCCTTGGAGCAGGGGCACAGCGTCTGGACCGGCACCTTGACGCCCACCTTGAACTCACGCTTGGCCCCCACCATGCCGGAGAGCGAGCACTGGTAGCCCATCAGGCCGATGGCGCCCGTGACCGGGGCCTGCTTTTCGATGAAATAGGTGAACTCAATCTCTATATGGGCGCTTTGGGCTTCCAGGGCCGAGCGGATCTCGTTCAAGATATGCTCGAATTTCGTGATGCGGATCTCTTCGCGATAGTCGTTGAGCACCTCGATGAAACGGCTCATGTGCGTGCCCTTGAACTCCATGGGCAGATCGCAGTACAGGTTGATGGACGCAACGGTGTGCTGGGTGCCGCGTTTCTTGTCCAGCACCACGATCGGGTAGGTTATGCCTTTGACGCCCACCTTATGGATATAGAGCGGATTGTCCGGCCGCTGCCGTTGAACGTCTTTCATGAGGTCCGCCTATTCGCTGTAGAGGGCACAGCAGTTTTCGTTCTCCCAGACCGCCACTTCAGATAGGACTGTGCCGGAAGGCAGCATGCCCTTCAGGCGCGCGTAGATATGCCGGGCGATAAGCTCGGCCGAGGGGTTGCAGTCCTGAAAGATGGCCAGGTCATTGAGATAGTGGTGGTCCATCTCATCCAAGACCGACTTGAGGGCTGCTTTGAGGTCGCGGAAATCCATGACGATGCCGACCTGGTCGAGCGTAGCGGAAGCCACCACGACCTCGACGCGGTAATTGTGTCCGTGCAGTCGCTCGCAGTCGCCCTGATACCCGCGCAGACTGTGTGCGGCGCTGAAACTGTCACGTATTTTGGCCTTGAACATGGGCCCTTCATAATACAACCCTTACCGATCCGCAAGGGCTTAAAAAAGTGTCCTGATGTAAGGCAAGCGGGCTTGTATGCGCGCAGTTTTTGGTATAAGGCGTTAACATAGATCATATGACAGAAGAGGCGCGTTAAGCGTACATGACGAGTATAGAGTTTTCCGATACGCATGTGTTGCGGCAGTTGGCCGGCGACAGCTGCTCGCACCTGAAGATTCTGGAAGAGCATACGGGCGTGCGCTGCGCGCTCAAGGGCGACACCATCGAACTCCAAGGTGAGGACTATGATGTCGAGCTGGCCGGACATGTCCTCAAGGATCTCTACCGGCTCCTGAAAGAAGGTTTTCCGCTCTACCCCTCGGATGTTTGGTATGCCGTGCGCATGCTCGCCAAGGACCGCACCATCAACCTGCAGGACGTATTCATGGACACGATCTACATCTCGTCCACCAAGAAGGTCGTCATGCCCAAGAGCCTGCAACAGAAGCTCTACATCGACGCCATGCGTTCCCAGGATATCGTTTTCGGGATCGGTCCGGCCGGCACGGGCAAGACCTATCTGGCCATGGCCATGGCCATCTCGCATCTGCTCAAGAAAAAGGTGGAACGCATCGTACTGACCCGGCCGGCGGTTGAGGCGGGCGAACGGCTGGGATTTCTGCCGGGCGACCTGGAACAGAAGGTGAACCCGTACTTAAGGCCGCTGTATGACGCGCTCTACGATATGCTGGACCACGACCATGTGCAGCGGCTTTTGCAGCGCGACGCCATTGAGGTCGCGCCCTTGGCATTCATGCGCGGACGGACCTTGAACGACGCCTTCATCATTCTGGACGAGGCGCAGAACACCACCTCGGAACAGATGAAGATGTTCCTGACGCGCCTGGGATTCAATTCCAAGGCCGTTATCACCGGCGACGTGACCCAGGTTGACCTGCCGAACACGACCAAGTCCGGACTCATCGAGGCCTCGCGCATCTTAAAACATGTCGAGGGTCTGAGCTTCATCGCCTTCAGCGAGGACGACGTCGTGCGGCACCGCCTGGTTTCCGAGATTATAAAGGCCTATGACCGGGGTGGAGAATGATCATTGTCGACGTGCAGGACATGCAGGAAAAGATCGGGCTTGATGAAGCGTTGGTCCGCCAGTGGGCCGAGGCCATGCTCATGGAGCTCGAGCGCGACGAGGCCGAACTTTCCATCGTGTTCGTGGACGACCGCTACATCAGACGTCTGAACAAGCAGTATCTGGGGCGCGACCGGGCCACGAACGTAATATCCTTTCCCCAGCAGGAAGGCGAAGGGTATTACGGCGCGCATCTGGGCGATATCGTCATCTCGGTCGAGCGCGCCGAGGACGAGGCCAGCCAGGCCGGGATGACGTTCGATGAGCGGTTGATGCAGCTTCTGGTGCACGGCATCTGCCATCTGTGCGGGTTCGATCATGAGGATGTGAGCGCGGAGCGCGCCTCCGAGATGGAGGGTGTGGAACAGGCGATCCTGGACAAGCTCAGCCGCGCTTAGAGTCCCGATAAAGTCTATTAAAAACGCTTGGTTGTGAACAATTGGGCCCCTGAAAAAAAGGCTTGCCATGCCGGAAACCCTCTGCTATAGAGCACGGACACGGGGCGTGGCGCAGGCTGGCTAGCGCACCTGCCTTGGGAGCAGGGGGTCGGAGGTTCAAATCCTCTCGCCCCGACCACGACCAGGCAGATGGTGTGCGCCTGTAGCTCAGTTGGATAGAGCAACGGACTTCTAATCCGTAGGTCAGAGGTTCGAATCCTCTCAGGCGTGCCAACGGATATGGTGAGTGTAGCTCAGCTGGCAGAGCGCAGGATTGTGGATCCTGTGGCCGTGGGTTCGAACCCCATCACTCACCCCAGGTTTTAAGGCCGTGCGCCCGTAGCTCAGTTGGATAGAGCGTCGGACTTCGAATCCGTAGGTCGGGCGTTCGAGTCGCCCCGGGCGTACCATGCACCAGGGTATGGAAGTTTTGATAAAAGCGTAGTATAGGTAGTAAGGATACAGGGTATCAGAAACAAGAATATGGGCCATTAGCTCAACTGGTAGAGCACCGGACTCTTAATCCGTAGGTCCTAGGTTCGAGCCCTAGATGGCCCACCAGTTACCGGAAGAAGGGTTGCCGCGTTTAAGCACGGCAACCCTTCTTTTTTTACGAGAGATCGCGCACCTTGAACTTGCGCACGTTTTCGGCCAGATGTTCGGCCTCGGCTTTGAGATTGTCCATCACGCTGGCCAACTCCTCGACCGTGGAGGCGTTGTTCTGGGTGGATGTGTCGATCTGGGTGATGGCACGGTTCAATTCGCCGATGCTCTGGATCTGTTCCGTACTCGAGGTACCGATGACCTCCATCATCTGGAAGAGGACCTCCAGGCGTGAGAGCATATCCTCCAGCGAGGCCGTGGTTTTGTGCATGATGGCGTCGCCGTCGGCGATTTTGGTTACCGTGCCTTCGATCAGGGAGCGGATCTCGCCGGAGGCCAGAGCCGAGCGCTGCGCCAGGGCGCGGACCTCCGAGGCCACCACGGCGAAGCCCTTGCCGTGTTCGCCGGCCCGGGCGGCCTCGACCGCGGCATTCAAGGCCAGGAGGTTGGTGTGAAAGGCCACCTCGTTGACGGTCAGTACGATGTCGCCGATCTTTTTGGAATCCTGGGTAATACCTTGAATGGCCTTGGTTAATTGGTCGAAGACGGTTTTGCTCTGCTCGATGATCTTGGTGACGCTATGCGAGGTGTCCTGTCCCTCGTGGATGAGGTCGGCGTTGTGACGGATGGTGGCGTTCATCTCCTCGACCGAGGCCGAGACCTCCTCGATGGATGCCGCCTGCTCCTGGGTAGACTGCGAGAGGCCTTGCGAGCCTGAGCTGACCTCTTCGATGATCTGGTGAAGGCCGAGCGATATGGAGCGGACATTGGCCACCAGCTCTTCCAGGTCGTGCATGAAGGCATTGAACCAAAAGGCCAGTTCACCAACCTCGTTTAAGCCCGTGATCTGCAGGCGCTTGGTGAGATCGCCCTGACCCTTGGCCATGTCCTTGAGCATGGCGGACATGTTTCCCAAGGAGATGGTCAGATTCTTGATGAGCAGATAGCTGTTGATGCCCGTCATAACTATGATCATAACCATGATCAGGCCGAAGGCGCTTTTCAACGTGGCGAGATCCAAGTGCATGGCGACGGAGTAGTAGATCAGACCGCTGATCATGCCCACGGGCGGAAGGGCCGTAAAGAGGATGGTGAAGAGGACCTTGCGGCCCAAGCTTGGGCGCAAGACGCGCGACTCGATGTCAAAGACGCCTGCATCACTGATATGACGGTAGAAAGGCACCAAGCTGTTTTCGACAAAGAGATAGTAAAACGGGGTGGCCAAGAGTGCTATCATACAACAACAGATGGTCGAGAAGATCACATCGGGCAGTTTGGAATAACCCATAATGTAGGGAATGATAATGGAGAGAGAAAAAACCAGGACCGACCAACGTAGTGCTATCGTGATGGCTTCCGCCAGAGGCTGGATGGAGGCCATACGCATGGCATGCGCCACCTCATGCGGCTCGAGTTTCTCCTGTCCCATGATGCGTATGGCGGATTTGACGCAGAGGTATTTCACCGAGAGGCCGATACAAAGACCCAATAAGGTCGAGACGAGGTTTAAACCATCCAAGAGCTTTTTGTATGTCTGAAGGCCCACAAGGTTGTGGCTCATAATCACCACGAGCAGGGGAACCAGAACAAATCCAACCACTACTTCCTGAAACAACATCGGTTTAAGGAACAGCTTCTTCGTGTTTTCCCGCATGGCCGCCATCCTTCCCCGCAATGAAATACGGTATGATAGGTCAAGTCTCGCCAGAGGACCAATCTCATTATCGGCAATTCTGGTTTGCGAAGTTGAATGTCGGAAGCATGCCTTCGTAGGTCTTGGTTTTCGTGCTTGGATCGATTGTGGTTTGGATATATAAACCCTATCGATGCGCATCAACCGGTACATTTCGCAATCAGGCAACCTGTCGCGGCGCGCGGCGGATGCGGCCATTGAAGACGGCCGTATCACCATTAACGGCCGTCGGGCCGTTCTCGGCGATACGATCGACCCGGAACGGGACATCGTGTGCATCGATGGGCAAACGGTGCACACGGCCCGCAAATGGTATCTGGCGCTCAATAAGCCCAAATTCGTCGTCACCACCATGTCTGACCCCGAAGGCCGCCCCTGTATCCGCGCCCTTATCCCTCCGCAATACCGGGGGGTCTTCCCGGTTGGTCGTCTCGATTTCGACGCCGAGGGGCTCATCCTCCTCACCAATGACGGTGATCTGGCGCACGGCATTCATCACCCCGCATTCAGCGTGGCCAAGGAATACATCGTCAGGGTCACGCCGGCGGCTCCCCGAGAGGCGCTTGAGCTGATGGCGCAAGGGGTCGTCCTGGACGGACGCAGGACCCGGCCGGCCGAGGTGGAGCATATCAGGGATGACGCCCAGGGGACCTGGGTGAAGATCATCCTGCGGCAGGGTCTCAAGAACCAGATCAAGCGTATGGCCGCCAGTGTCGGGCTGACGGTGACATCGCTCAAGCGGGTGGCCGTCGGACCGGTACGTCTCAAGGATCTGCGCCCTGGACAAATCCGGGAATTGAGCGTTTCCGAGCGGAATTTGCTGGATAAGATGTTAAAAAAACCGAAAGTTACTTGACTTGTTGACGTAGGTCCTTATATTTTAATGAAATTCCCTAGTCCAGGAGGCGGTACATGAACAAGTCACAATTGATTGAAGAATTATCCATGCGCTTAGCCCTGCACCCCAAGAAGGCGGAATCCGTCGTCAACACCATCCTGAACTCCATCACCAAGGCTATGAAGGAATCCAGGCGGGTGGAGATCAGGGGCTTCGGGAGTTTCATGCTGCGTGCCTATAAACCCTATACCGGAAGAAATCCCAAGAGCGGTGAAAAAATCAAGGTCAAGTCCAAGAAGCTGCCCTTCTTCAAAACCGGCAAGGATATGCGCGATCGGGTCAATGAATAGCGCCTGTTAGGATGTTTGTCGTGGAGGGAGCGTCTATATATTGACGCTCCCCTCTTTGTATGCTATTTGCAACAGCATGAGGCCGAGAGCGCATGGATAAATACCGGATCCTTATCGTTGACGATGAGGCCCAGAACCGCGAATTCTTAAAGGATATTCTGGGTCGAGAGAAATATGAGATCGAGGTGGCCGTCGACGGCAAGGATGCCGTTCAGAAGATCAGCCAGGATTTTTACCATATCGTGCTGACCGATCTGATGATGCCGGCCCTGGACGGGCTGGGGGTTATCCGCTGGCTGGCCAAGCACAAACCGGACACGATCGGCATCCTCTTCACGGGTTACGGTTCGATCAAGACTGCGGTCGAGGCCATGCGCATCGGCGCCTTCGATTATCTGACCAAACCCTTCAAGGCCGAAGAGATCGTGATCGTGGTCCAGAAGGCGGTCGAACATCTGCAGCTCAGACAGGAAAATATCCTGTTGAAGCAGCAGCTCAAGACCCAGAACCGCATCGACAACATGGTCGGCACCTCGGATAAGATGCAGAAGGTTTTCGACCTGATCGGCAAGATCGCGGCGACCGACTCCACCATCCTGATCCTGGGTGAGTCCGGCACCGGTAAGGAACTGGTGGCCAAGGCCATCCACTATAACTCGCTGCGTTCCACCTGTCCGTTCGTGCCGGTCAACTGCGGCGCTATCCCGGAGGAACTCTTGGAGAGCGAGCTCTTCGGTCATGAAAAGGGCGCCTTCACCGGGGCCTTCCGGCTGCGCATCGGTCGGTTCGAGCTGGCCCACAGCGGGACGATTTTCTTAGACGAAATTTCGGAGATGAGTCCCAACCTACAGGTCAAGCTCCTGAGGGTCATCCAGGAGCGAGAGTTCGAACGGGTCGGCGGCGTCAAGCCCATCAAGATCGATGTGCGCATCATCGCCGCCACCAACAAGAATCTCGAAGAGGAGGTCGCCCAGGGACGGTTCAGGGAAGACCTTTACTACCGTTTGAATGTCATACCCATCCACCTGCCGCCCTTGCGCGAACGCGCCGAAGACATCCCGATCCTCATCCGGCACTTTCTCGAAAAATTCAGCAGCCAGCGACCCATAACGCTCAGAGACTTCAACCGCAAGGCCCTGTCGTGCCTCATGCGCTACAAATGGCCGGGCAATGTGCGCGAGCTTGAAAATCTCGTGGAGCGCATGACGGTCCTGTGCGACAGCGTCGAGGTCGAGCTCAGCGATCTGCCTGACAAGATTCTGACAGGTACCGTCCAGGCCATGTCGAGCATCCCGCAGATCGAGCTGCCGGAAGAAGGCATCGATCTGTCCACGGCGGTCAGCGATTTTGAGAAGAGCATCATCCTGCAGGCCTTGAACAAGAGCAACTGGGTCAAGAACCGGGCCGCCAAGCTCTTGAAGGTCAACCGCACCACCTTGGTTGAGAAGATCAAGAAACAACGCTTAGAAAATCCGGCCGAAGTCAAATCGAACTGACTACCCTTCGCCTTGCATCTCGATGGCATGAATGTTGTATTAGTTGCCAAGGTGATGGAGGCATTTTCACATTCGCGTAAAGGTTTTAACGTTTGGTGCATCGTCCTGGCGGCGGTGATGCTGATGCTCCGGCCCGGCCCGGCCGCCGCCGCCCAGGCGCTTCAAGTCGGAGGCACGGCTGACAAGGTTCGCATTGTTTTCAATCTCAAGGAGCCGTTGACCCCTGATATTCTCAGTGAGGAACGGACACTGATCGTCAATTTTCCCGACATCATCGGAACGCCGGCTACGTACCGCAATTTCTTCCTCATCAAAGAGCTGACCTTTGACGGCAGTGTGGCGCGCATTACCATGAACGCGCCCTATCAGTACAAGACCTCGGTGCTGAACAGGCCGGAGCGCTTCGTGATCGATATCTCCACCGACCAGGCGGTGTCCAAGCCCTGCCCGATAATATCCATCGACTCCACGGCGCATACCGCGGGCATCAGTGTATCCATCCATATCGCGTCGGATGTATGGCCCCGAATTCTCAATGCCAAATCCGCCGGCCGGGTCTATCTGGTTTTTGATCAGTTGGTGGACTGCAATGATCTCAAAGGCCGCATAGAAAACGTGCCCTTCGTAAGCTATGGCGGTATGATGAAGATGCAGGGCGGCAGCGCGGTGGTGCTCCTCATTTCGGAGGCCGCCAAAGGTCTGACGATCCAGGAACGTCCCAAGGAACGCGAGATTGTGTTGGACTTAAGCACCACCGAGACCATCGATATGGCCAAGCTCTTGTCCATGGCCCGCGAGGCCTTTGGCCGGAACGACATGGCCGCGGTCATCAATCTTTTGAAGCCCCACCGCACCAAGCTCAGTCCGGAAGCGGCGGTTCTGCTGGCCAGTGCCTGGTGGAGGATATCCTACCCCACCGATACCGCCCTTTTCCGCGATGCGATACAGCTCATGGCTCAGGGCCTGGCCGGGATGACCCCCGGCCTGGAACGCGAACGCTCCATCCTGGCCTATGCCGATATGCTCTTGGCCACGGGCGCCCTTGACGAGGCGCGCAAGTACATCCGTTTTCTCAAGGACTCGCCGTCGGACGATATCGCCATCAGCGCCCGTATCAAGGAGATGGAACTCCTCAACAAGCAGGCCCTGTTTGAAGACGCTTTTGCCGCCAACAAACGCCTCCTGATAACCTTTCCGGAAGGGGTCATCCCCGCCGATACAAAAGGCGCTTACTATGCGGCCTTAGGGGATGCCTACCTCGGGCTGAATGATTATGCCAAGGCCCTGGACGAGTATGCCAAGGCCGTGGAAGGCGACCCGCAGATCTTCCAAAAAGACCTGAATCTTTACGCCCGCTTGGGCGACGCCGCCTTCAAGATCGGCGATCTGGACAAGGCGCGCACCTATATGCTCCTGTCGATCAATCTCGGCGATCCGCGCGCCAAGACGATCCAGATGCTCAGACTGGGCGACTGCCTGTACAAGCTGGGCCAGATGCGCCAGGCCGTGGAGGTCTACTCCCAGGTGGGAAACGTCCCGGTGCAGGGCGAGAACATCGTGATCGCCAAGCTGCGCAAGGCCTCCATCCTGATCGACAACGATCTGAAGGACGACGGCAAGCTCGCCAACAAGACCTTTTACGAAGTTATAGGGATCTATGACAGCATCGAGATCAAGCCCAATTCACCGGAGAGCGCGCTGGCGCCGATCGTCAAGATCCGGCGCGCCCAGCTCTATGCCCGTCACGGCGACTGGGACCAGGCCTTTGCCGCTTTCGATCAGAGCTGGCGTGAGACCAAACCCGAAGATCCGCTGCACAAGTATGCCTATTCGGAGGCCATCACCAGTCTGGCGTCACGCCTGCGCCTTTTGGCATCCCAGGGTGACCTCAAGTCCATGCTTGATATCCATGCCAAGTACCGCACCAGTTTCCTGGCCGATATCCGCGATCCCGAGGTCATGCTGATCCTGGCGCAGGCCATGGTCAAAGAAGGGCAGGCGGCCAATGCCCGAGCACTCCTGGTAAACTGCGTCCAAAGGCCATCGGATTTCCGGGAGGCAGCTTTGGCGGCACTCTTCGGCGTGGACTATACGCTGGGACGTATGAACGATGCCCTGCGATGGAATAACCTCTATCTGAGCGAGTATCCGAGCGGTCCGGCCGTCTCCCGCATCAGAGAAGGCCGCGGTATGGTGCTTTACCGTCTGCGGTATTTCAAGGAAGCTATTTCGTATCTGGAGCCCGCGGCAAGCATCCAGGACCCCCGAGCGCTTCCGGTGCTTACCACCTTGGTGGACAGCTATCATGCATTGGGCGATAGGGTCGGTGAGGACCGCAGCCTCGATCGCATCATTGCCTTATCCGGTCAGCTCAGGTCTCCGACCATAGCATGGGCCATGTATCTGCGGGCCGGCTATCTGATGTCACAGGATCCGCTGCGTGCCAGAGATCTGTTCGAGACCCTCCAGAGAACCTATCCGCAGTCGCGTTACTACTGGGGGGCAAACTTCAACATCGCCAGGATCATGCTGCGGCAGGGCGATACGAACGCGGCGGTGTTCCTGTTCAATAAGATTATCCAGAACAGCAACGATCCGCTCCTCATCAAGGCCGCGCGGTCCTACCTCTCTGAAATGGACATTAAGGGCACCGTGGCGCAGTTTAAGCGTGAGATCATCCGCGATGAACCCCAAGCCCTGCCGGCTATTGAGCCCGTGCCGGCCACGCCACCCGTCCCTGCTGCGGCGCCCGTGGTAGAAAAACCCGATATACCCGTGCCGGCGGCCGGCATGGAAAATACAGCGCCCGTACCTCCGAAAACCAGGGCGCCGGTGCGTCGTGTGACGAGACCCGCCCAGCCCCCGAGGACTCAGCAACTGCCCGTAGAACCGTCCACGGCGGTAACGCCCAGCCCGACAGGAACGAGCCCGCAGGCCCCGCCTGTGGTGACCTCGCCGACGGCCACTCCGACAGCGGTACCGGAGCCATCATCCCCGGTGAAGGCTCTCACGCCCACGGCAGTCAAGCCGCCGGCTCCGATTGAACCAACCGTACCGGCCCCGCCGCCAGCACCTGCGCCCGCCGGCATCACGCCGGAGGCCGGCACACCCGCGGCACAGGCTGATCAACCAACCGTCCCTGCGGCTGAAAAGACCCCCGCCCCCGTCATCCCGCTCAGCCCGCCGACCGATACACCATAAAAGATGAGGGTGAGAAAGGAAACAATCGATGGCTATTGCCATACTTGATCCAGATAAGGAAACCGTCAACGTCATGGCAGCCGTGGTGGAAGGTATCGCACAGATGCCGGCCCCCTTTACGGAAAAGGAACGCTTCCTGGCCGTTATCAATCCCAAGCAGCATTCAATAGCGATTGTGTCCGACGATTTTCTGGATGTGATCGAAGGCACCAAACAGGTATATCCCGAGATCGAGATCGTGGCCATCGGTTCGCGCGATGCCGCAACCGCCACCCGCATGGGGGCCTCCCATTTCTTGAAGAAACCCTTCAAGGCCGAAGACCTCCAGTCCGTGCTCCAGGTGCTTTCAAGCCACGGCCGCACGCAGAAGGTCCAGGACCTGCGATCGATCGTGATCGTCGATCCGGCCATGCAGCGCGTCATGGAAGTGGTGGATAAGGTCGCGCCGACCCAGTCTCCGGTCCTGATCCAGGGCGAATCGGGTACGGGCAAGGAAGTGATCGCGCGCTATATCCATGGCAAGAGTAAACGCGTCGCCGGGCCGTATGTGGGTATCAACCTGGCCGCCATCCCGGACACGCTTTTGGAGAGCGAGCTTTTCGGCTTTGAAAAGGGGGCTTTCACCGGCGCCTATGCTACGCGCATCGGCAAGTTCGAGCTGGCCGATCACGGGACCATCCTCTTAGACGAGATCACCGAGATCAGCCTAGGCCTGCAGGCCAAGCTCTTGCGCGTGCTGCAGGAGCGCCAGATCGACCGCGTGGGAGGCAAAGAGCCTCTCTCCCTTGATTTCCGGGTGATCGCCACCACCAACCGCGATATCGAAAAACTGATCCGTGAAGGCGTCTTCCGCCAGGATCTGTTTTACCGGCTGAATGTCATCCCCATCAGGATTCCTTCCCTGCGCGCGCGCACCGAGGATATCATCCCGCTGGCGACCCATTTCATCAAGAAAGTGGCCAAACGCGAGGGGATGGGGGAAAAAAGGATCGGCGAGACGGCAAAAAATGCACTCCTGGCCTATGCCTGGCCGGGCAATGTACGCGAACTAGAAAACCTCATCGAGCGCGCCATGATCCTTTCGGAAGGACCCGAGATCCTGCCCGAGATCATCCACGCCGGTATGGAAGGCGCGCAACCAGTCCAGACCGGCCCTGGCACGACCATTCCCGAGATGGAACGCCATCTCATCATCTCCACCTTGACTCAGGTGGGCGGCAACCGTACCAGAGCCGCCGAGCTCCTGGGTATCAGCATCCGGACGCTGCGCAACAAGCTCAACGAGTACAAGGCGGGCGGCTCCCTGCCGTCTGTTTAACGCCCCAGGGAAGCGCGCCGCTGGGCAGAGTCAAAAAACCGACGGCTGACTGGTCAAAATATCGCGCCCCTGACGCTTCAAAAGCCTGTAATCATGCGGTTCTAAGCCTTGGTATGACAATTGCTTTACAAAACGGCGGGAGGAACGAGCATGGGTGACATCTTCGGCAAGATTTGGACGGACATCAAGGGTTTGATGGATTACCAGGTCAGCCGGCAAGCGGTGATATCCAGCAATCTCGCCAATCAGGACACTCCCGGTTACAAGGCCAAGGATATCTCCTTTGACGAGCATCTCAGGTCACGCCTGGCGCTCAAGCGCACCAATACCAATCACCGACAGACCGAGGAGGGCTCGATCAATTACCGGACCTACACCGATCCGTATGAACGCATCGGCAATGACGGCAACACAGTCGATCTGGACCGCGAGATGATGAAGATCTCCCAGAACAACATCCTGTACAGCTCCGCGGTTGAGACCATCCAGCATCACATCAGTATCCTACAAAACGTGATAAGGAGTATCAAATAATGGATCTCTTCACCGCCATGGACATCAGCGCCAGTGGCATGCGCGTACAGCGCACGCGCATGAACGTCATCAGTTCCAACATCGCCAATGCTCAGACCACCCGCACCGATGAGGGCGGTCCATACAAACGCAAGGACGTGACCCTCAAGTCCACGAGCTTCGAAGAGGCCCTGGCGGGCGTGGAAGTGGATTCCATCACGGCCGATCCCACGCCGGGCGAGCGCATCTACAACCCCAGCAGCCCGGACGCTGACAAGGACGGCTATGTCACCATGCCCAATATTAACATGATGGAAGAGATGGTGAATCTGCTGGACGCCAGCCGATCCTTTGAGGCCAATACCACGGCGGTCAAGGCCCAGAAGGATATGGCCACCAAGGCGCTTGGCATCGGGAGGCAATAATGCGTCTGGAACCTCTCAAGTCCACGTTGGATACGAGCATCAGTCCTGAAAAGGCCAAGAAACAATCGGGGCTGGCGTTCGTGGATGCCTTTTCCGAGGCGGTGAAAAAGGTGAACGCCGACCTGGAGCAAGCGGAGAAGGCTGGCTTGGATTTATCATCAGGGAAAAATGCCAATATCCATGAAGTCATGCTGCAGATGCAGAAGTCGGGCATCGAGATGAGCCTCATGGTAACCAGCGTTAATAAGCTCATTGAAGCTTATAACCAGCTCATGCAACTGCGATGAACCCTTTAGAGAGCATTAAAAGACTCATTCAGCGCTTCAGCGTCCTGCCCATGACCCAGCGCGTGGGTTTGTTGGCCATGATCGGTCTGGCCGTGGCGGTAGTCGTGGCGACGTTAATGTGGACCATGGCGCCCAACTACCAGTACCTCTTCACGGACCTGGGTGAGACTGATGCCTCTATGATCATACAGAAGCTTAAAGCCGACAAGATCCCCTACAGATTGGTCAAGGGCGGCACGGCCGTCATGGTCCCGGAAGAGAAGGTCTACGAAGAGCGCATTGCCCTGACCGCCCAGGGACTGCCCAAGGGCGGCGTCGGCAAAGGCTTCTCGCTCTTTGATGAATCAAATTTTTCCACCACCGAGTTCGTCCAGAAAATCAACTACCAGCGCGCGTTGGAGGATGAATTGGCCAAGACTATCATGTCCCTGGAAGAGGTGGAGTACGCACGCGTACATATCGCCATGCCCAAGGAAAGCGTATTCATCGAGGACGAGCAGCCGGCCAAGGCCTCGGTCGTGATCAGGCCCAAAACCACCCGGCATATAAACGCGGCGCGCGTGCAGGGCATCGTCTACCTGTTGGCCAAGAGCGTGCGCGGTCTGGAGCCCGAGAACATCAGCATCGTCGATATCACCGGCAAGATCCTCTACGAAGGCAGGGAGAAGGATGATGCCCTGGCCATCGCCACCGATCGGCTCGAAGCCAGGCGGGCGCTGGAAAACACCCTGGAGAGCCGCGCCCAGGAGATGCTCGAAAAGATCGTCGGTCCGGGCGCCGCCATCATCAAGGTCAGCGCCGACATCAACATGGACATGGTCAAGAGTCTCAAGGATGCCTATGACCCGGACCTGCAGGTCACCCGTAGCGAAGAGCTGAAAAACGAGTTCGGCGGCCCCTCAGGCAGCGCCGCCGGCATCGCCGGGACTCAGGCCAATCTGCCCACCGGCCGCGGCGGACCGACCCCCATTCCGCCGAATGCGCAGTCAGGCGCCTCCAGCGTGATCCGTAATTACGAGATCACCACCACCAAGACCGAACATATTCAGGCCCCGGGTGAGATCAGACGCTTAAGCGTTTCCGTGGTCGTGGATGGGATCTATAAGACCGACAAGGACGGTAAGAAGGTCTATATGCCGCGCCAGGCCAGCGAGCTCAAGGATATCGAGAACGCGGTCAAGCAGGCCGTGGGTTTCAACGCCGACCGGGAAGACCTCATCTCGGTGGCGAGCATGCAGTTCGCGCAGGAGGAGACGGGGCCACAGCCAGGCGCCGTGACCAAGGTCAAGGATCTCATCCTCGAAAATCTGGGGACCATGTTCAAATGGATCGTGCTGCTGGTCGTAATCGTGCTGGTGCTGCTGCTCGTGATCCGGCCGCTTATGAAGTGGCTGACCGCGGGGGTGCGGGTCGTGAGTGAAACGGCTGCCGATCAGCGGGCCTTAGGCGGCGAGGAGCGTCGCGCCCTGGAGGGCGGCAAGGAACTGCCCATGATCGAAGAGGCCATGGCCAAGAGCGAAGAGATGAAGAGCGCCGTATTAGGCCAACGGCGAGTAATCCAGGAGATCGCCAAGGCGGACAATGAATCCACCACGGCGGTGGTTAAGTCCTGGCTGCAGGAGCAGGGCTCATGATCAACCCCAAGAAGCTCGACGGCCCCCAGAAGGCCGCCATCCTGCTGATGGCCATGGGCGATGACTTCGCCCGTGAAATCTTCAAGAACCTCACCCATCAGGAGATGCAACTCTTGGCCAAGCGTATGGCCGGTCTCGAGGATATCACCGTGCCGGTCAGTACGGTCCAGAACATCTTGAAGGAATTTCAGAACAAGTGCGCCGAGGTGAGCGGTATTACCGGCAGGGGCGTGGCTTTCCTGGAAAAGGCCATCGTCGATGCCCTGGGCAACGACAAGGCCAAGCCGATCCTCGAATCCATCCATATGGCCACGGACAAATCGCCCTTCTCCACGCTCAGGCAGGTGGACACCTCCATCCTGGTGGACTACCTCAGAGGCGAACATCCCCAGACCGTCGCGCTGGTCCTGGCCCATCTGGAGAGCCAGAAATGCGCCCAGATCATCAAGAATCTGCCCGAGAAACTCCAGCCTGAAATCATCTTCCGCATGTCCAACCTGGGCGTCATTCCCTCGGGCGTGATCGAGGAATTGGACCAGGTGCTGCGCAAGGAGATTGAGGCCATGGGGACCATGGAAAGCAAGCGCTTGGGCGGGGTTGAGGCCGTGGCCGAGATCATCAACCAGCTCGACAGCAATACCGAGAACAATATCTTCGCCTCCCTGGAGGAGACGGACGCCGACCTGGCGGAAAAGATCAGGCAGAAGATGTTCGTGTTCGAGGACATCATCAATATCGACAACCGCGGCATCCAGTCCATCCTCAAGGAGATCACCAACGAAGACCTCCTGCTGGCTTTGAAGACCGCTAGCGAGCCGCTGAAGGAAAAGATCTTCGCCAACATGAGTTCGCGGGCCTCCGAGATGCTCAAGGAGGACATGGAGACCATGGGACCGGTCAAGCTCTCGGACGTGGAGCAGGCGCAACAGAGTATTATCCGCGTGGTGCGCAAGCTCGAAACGGCCGGCAAGATCGTGATCGGCGGCAAGGGGGGCGAGGATGTCCTCGTCTAAGATCCTGCGCGACAAAACAGCCGCGCCGCTGACCGCTTTTGCCATGGAGGACATCTCGAACCGCAGACACAGCGCTGGTGAAGATGAGGAGGCCATGGTCAAGGCCGAGGAGATTCTGAAAGAGGCGCGCCGGCAGAAAGAAACCATCGAGATGGAGGCCTACCGGAAGGGTTTGGAAATGGGGCAGACCGAAGGCCAGAAGATGGCGCTCAAACGGCTGGAACCCTTGGCGGAAACCCTTCGCCAGGCCCTGGTCGAGGTGGAAGGCTTACGCAAGACATTAACGGAACGCCACCTCATGGACTTGCTTGAGGTCGTGCTCGCCATCAGTGAGAAGGTCATCCACCGCGAGATTCACCTCGCGCCCGATATTATCCTGGAGACGATCAAGGCGGCTAGTGCCCATCTGGCCGACACCGACGCGGTCATTCTGCGGCTGCACCCTTCGGATTATGAATATATTCGCGAGATTGAAGAGCTCCTCAAGGACAAGCTGACCGGCCGCAAGGGCATCAGTTTCGTGGAGGACGGCGGCATCAACCGCGGCGGTGTGCTGATCGAGACCGAACTGGGCAATATCGACGCCACCATACGCTCGCAGATCGACCTCATCCGGGATGTCCTCATGGAGAAGGGATGATCGAGATAGACAAGCTTGGGCTGATCTTGCAGGATGTCGAGCCCATCCAAGTGCTGGGCAAGGTCACGAATATCGTGGGCCTGGTGCTTGAGGGCCATGGACCGGGCAGCGCCATGGGCGGCGTGTGCGAGATCTTCGCCGCGGACAAGTCTAAATCGATCATGTCCGAGGTGGTGGGTTTTCGGGACAAACGTGTCCTGTTGATGCCGTTGGGCGATCTGGAAGGGATCGGTCCCGGCAGCACCATTGTCGCCAGGCGCTCCACACCCCTGATCAAGGTCGGTGGTGAGATGCTGGGGCGGGTGATCGACGGCCTGGGCAATCCGATGGACGACAAGGGCTACATGCTCCTGGACCAGGAACGGCCACTGTTCGGCAATCCCTGCAATCCCTTGAAGAAACGCCGGATTTGTGAGCCCTTAGACCTGGGCATCACGGCCGTCAACGCCATGATGACCATCGGCAAGGGCCAGCGCATGGGCATCATGGCCGGCTCCGGAGTGGGCAAGAGCGTTCTGATGGGCATGATGGCGCGGCACACCACGGCGGATGTCAATGTCATCGCGCTGATCGGCGAGCGCGGCCGCGAGGTGCGTGAATTCCTCGAACGCGACTTGGGTGAAGAGGGCTTGAAACGCTCGGTGGTGGTCATCGCCACTTCCGAACAACCGGCCCTGATCCGTATCCGCGCGGCCTACCTGGCCACTACCATCGCGGAGTTCTTCCGTGACCAGGACAAGGATGTGCTCCTGATGATGGACTCGGCCACCCGTTTCGCCATGGCCATGCGCGAGATCGGCCTGGCCATCGGTGAGCCGCCGACCACCAAGGGCTACACGCCCTCCTTTTTCGCCAAGATGCCCAAGCTCATGGAGCGGGTCGGCAACTCCGCTTCCCAGGGCAGCATCACCGGACTCTATACCGTGCTGGTGGAAGGCGACGACTTCAACGAACCCGTGGCTGACACCATCCGTTCCATCGTGGACGGCCATATCGTGTTGTCGCGCGATCTGGCCGCGCGCAATCAGTATCCGGCCATTGACGTGCTCAAGAGCATCAGCCGCGTCATGCCGGATGTCGTGGATGACGAGCATCTCGATCTGGCCAGACAGATCAAGATGCTCATGGCGGTCTACGAGGATGCACGCGATCTCATCAATATCGGCGCCTATGCGGCGGGCAACAACGCGGATATCGACAATGCCATCCAGTATATAGGGGCCATCAATTCCTTCCTGGCCCAGCGCATGGATGAAAAAGGGAGCCTTGAACAGGCCGTATCCGGCATGCGCCAGGTCCTGGGCGCGGGAGGAGAATAAGTGTTCAAGTTCAGGTTTCAGACCCTCTTGAAAGTCAGAAAGATCCGCAATGATGAGGCCCAACAGGCCCTGGCCGAGGCCCAGCGCGCCTACTATGTCCTGCAGGGCGAGCGCACCGAATGCCTGCATGATATTGAAGGCTCGGGGGACGATCTCCTGCAGCTCTTCCGGCGCCAGGTTAAGCCGGCCGAGATCTCGATGTTCTATAACTATCAACGCTATCTCCAGTACCGGTTGGGCGTTATCGAGCATGAAATCGATGCGGCCTCGGCGGAGGTGGAGAAAAGGCGGGAGGCGCTCTTGAAGGTGCGCCAGGAGTATAAAGCCATGGAGAGACTCAAGGAGATCATGCACGGGCGCTATCAGCTTGAACAGGAGCGCCTGGAGATGAAGGTCATCGACGACATGGCCGTAACCCGACATGCGAGGTCCAAATGAACATCAAGAACACCTATTTCAAGGAAAACATCTCCAAGAACGGGAACCTCAAACCCTGGGGCGTCATGAACATGAAGAGGATCATTGTCATTTTCTCCATCGTGAATCTCGTCTTCCTTATGGCCTATGGCTATCTGCAATCCCAGAGCCAGGCGGCCGACACCAAAGAGCCCGCCTCCAAACCCGCCGTGGCCGTGGCGTCTCCGGGTCCGATCAGTGTCGAAGAGCGCTGGAGCGCCCTTGATCGGCGTCAGGAGGAACAGCGGGCCAAGGAGATGGAACTCAAGGCCCTGGAAAGTGAGCTCAACGCCAAGCTCAAGAAGCTCGAAGAACTTGAGACCGTCATCCGACAGGATGTGACGACCCTCAAGACCCTGTCCGACGAACGCATCAAGCACCTGGTCAAGATATACTCTTCCATGAACCCCAAGGCCGCGGCCAAGCTCATGGACAACATGGACCTGCTCGTGGCCGTGGAGGTCTTCCACAACATGAAGGGCGAGGTCGCCGGCGCCATCCTGGCCAATATGGAACCGACCAAGGCCGCCAGTATCACCAAGATGCTGGCCTCATACCGCGCCGCCTACAAGCAGACCGCGGCGAATCCGTAATATGCCTTGCCTGCTTGGCCTCGGTCAGATCCGAGGCCAAGCAGGCGTGAATCCCATTTTCCCCGGTTGAGAGAGTGCTTGAGTAATAGCTTCTAATCGGATAGGATGATCGTCATGGCATTCGAGCACAACGGCAAGCGTTATCTGGAACCCCAGGATCTCAAGGTCAAGCTCTTGAATTTCCTGCCTTCGGTGCCGATTTCCGATGCGGCCTTGCGGCAGGAGCTTAAGCGTGATTTCCTAGGACCGGACGAGGTGGTGGCCCTCATCCAGGTGGCGGTGGCGCGCGCGGTCGATTACCAGGCCGGCCTGGAGCATGAGCTTCAGGGCATGCAGGCCGCGGGGAAGAATATCGCGGAGACCATCTTCAAGAAGAACCTTTCCGGCATCGGCCGTGGGCATTCTCTGGACGGCCTGCCCGTGGTGGCGTTGGGCATCAACGGCACCAAGATGATCGACTCGGCCTTTACCGGCATGGTGTATGCGCGTTCGCTGGTCACCAGCGGCCGCAGGCGCGAGACCACCTTATCCGAGCTGGTGGTGCCGCGCGCCATCAGCGCCGTACCGCAGTTGCTGAACGAATATCTGGCAATCACCGAGGACCTCTTCGTGCTCTCGGAAGAGATCAGGCAGAGCTATGCCAAGAAGATCGATGCCATCCAGGCCTTCAACAAGCTCAAACCCTACAACGACCCGGGCGATCTGTTCTATGTACTGCCCTTGAGCTCATTGGTCAACCTGGCCATGCAAGTCGACGAGGAACGCCGCAATGCATCAACCTGGCTACCCGAGGAGTTCAGCCTCTTCACCGAAATCATGGAAGACCTGGTGGATCAGGCCGGCATGGGCCAGATCTTCCGCATGCGCAAGGCCGTGCCGCGCGAAACCTACCAGCACTACCAGATCTTCAAGGCGCCTCAGGCCGATTATGTCTCCAGCCGTCACGCCGAACGGAACTATCCCATTGATCCGGCCGTGGTGCGCCTGATCAACGACCTGCCTGCCGAGGCAAAGGCTGAGCTTGCCGCCTTGGCGGGGATGTTCGCCGAATCCCGCAACTTTACCAGCGGACAAGATCTCTACGACCTCACCCGCCGCAATCTGGCGGCCTTGTCGGGTTTCTGCCGCCGGTACAACGCGGCGCTCAATATCCAGACCATCAGCTCCCTGTCCTGGCGCGTCTGGAGCGAGCAGAAGCGCCACGGCACCTTGGGACAGCACGTGGAATCCATCTATACGGCCGCCGATCGCGCCTATGAGATCGTGCGCGAGATCTGGCCTAAGCTTCAGAACCGGCACTGCGAGGACGAGCTCGTCGAGCGCGCTCAGCAGGCCTTTGTCATCAGCGATGACATCAAGGCCGAACCCGGGATGTGCGCGGCCTATGTGTTTCACAGCGCCAGGCAGATCATGTTCTACGGCAGGCTTATCGAAGCGGGCCTTAAGCCGCGCGACGCCCTGTACACCGTGCCCCGCAATATCCGCGTGCGCACTTTGGAGAACTATGACCTGATCAATGCCGTCAGCCTGGAGCTGCCGCTGCGGCTGTGCACGGAATGCGAGCCCGAGCGTCGCATCACCTCCGAGCACAAGGCCGTGCTTTTTAAAGAGGCCCTCCCGGGAATGGCCTTCCTGTTCGAACCCAAGTGCAATCTGGGGTACTGCACCGAAGGTAAGTTCTGCGCCAAGATCATGCGCCTCAACAAGGCCTATAATCTGGAGACCCACAGGACAATCGCCGATATCATCGCCGCCAACCAGTGACTATTTGGGGATCAGGATTTTCAATACATCTTCCTTGCCGACAATGCCGCCATTCGCATCGATGACCGGGATGGTGTGGATCTTTTTATCCACCATGAGAATTGCGATGATATCGATGTCGTCATCAGGGCTAACGGCGACAGGTCTGGAGGTCACGGCATATTCCACGTTTGCAGTCGTTATCTTATCCATCTCCTTTCCCAGGTGCCTGGGAGAGATGAGAGGAATAATGCCGTCGAAGCATGATGAAATAGAAAGGCAGGGGCAGTTTTTTCTGCTGAGAGATGAGATCATCCCGACATAGGATGCCTACCAGGACACCCTCGCGAGTACCGGAGCACCGTTGGTGTTGTTGTCCATGAGGATCTCGGCGGCCTCTACGATGCCCATATCGGGCGGCAGGGTAATGACTTGGCTCGTCTCATGATATCGCTGACTTTCATGGCCGAAGTCTCCCTTCAGGGGTCTGGCGCTGATATTCTGATAAGTGGAAGCCATGCGAGAGTCGACACCTACCCCACCGCCCGTTCTTGAAAGAGGTACGGTGAATATTCCGCTGGAGCGCCCGAGAGCCGCCCTGCGGCCGTCTTTCATTTTCAGGCGCGCCTATGAAAGCCGGCTTGCATCAGTCGTGACTGAATGTCATTTTCTTGGCTTCAATGCCTTTGATCTTCTTCAACTTCTTCAGCATGCCATCGATGGTCGCCATTTCTCCAACCATCTCCAGGAGCACGATGCCGCCTCCCGCGCAATAGTTGTCATGCACTTCATGCAATCCCAATCGGGTCTTTATGTTGCATCCGTATTCGGTGAAGATCTTCTGGACATCCGCAGCGTTTTTCATCCGGTCAGTTACGTGGATTCCTACGATGATATGTTCTGATTTCATTCTACGCTCCTCCCCTTCGGATTGTGTGTGAATGACGCAGCCATTGTATCATCTCCTAACGAGACGGAAAAAGGACATTCTTCTTGTAAAGTTTATGGCCCGGGAAGGGGCAAGAGACTCTTGGGCGGAGAGAAGCTCTCGTCAAAGGTTTCACAATGAGCCGGGCAGCAATAAACTGTCTGGCTCATTGTGGATGCGAAATTTTCTCCTGCGGTTATCTATTGAGAGGACCCTAGTGATGTGGATAAGGTGGATATTCATCAGATCCACCCTGTCTATCATATCGATCCTGTTCGCCAGGTCCTACGTGCCGATCATATCCAGGTCTGCCGGGTCTGTCATATCTCCCAGTTCCTCGATGGGCGCCGCCTGTCAAGGGCGGCAACCAGCAGGACCACGGTTGTAAGCGTGAGGGCTGCGATGACGGCAACATTTACGCTTTGGTTATGTCCGTCATCTTCGCCATCATAGGCATACCCTGTTGAAAAACCGAGCACCGATACTATCACCAGTATTGCGAACATCTTCTTGATCATCATATTCTCCTTATCTGCTTGGCTGATCTCCCGGTTGTCTCATTTCCTTAACAACGGAAATGAGACAACCGGGCTGGATCATGCATAGCGCTCATTCACCGTTCCTTTATTGTCTGCTAAGACGTATACGCGACGTGATCTGTCTACATGATCGCCATGCAGGGTTAGTCCTTTTGCGATGAATCAAATTCTCTGCCGGAAAAACGGTGAATTATTCCATGGTATCTCTAACCCTATGTTAAGGCCTGGATGCCATAAATAAATGGTCATTGTGAGGGCCTATGGCCATAAGCTATTAGGCGATTAGTAGGGCTGATTAATTATCAGCCGTATTATCAATGAGTTGAAATTAATATTCTGTTATCCCCGTGCTGGCACGGCTTTCGCTCTATAGAGGGCAGAAATGAGAAAGGAGGGCTTGGCAATGAAGGCCGATGAAAAACATATGTGTGAAGTATGCGGAAAGGTCGAAGGGGTTACCGAGTGTGAACACTGCGGCAAACATCTGTGCCGCGAGTGCCGTAAGCTGGAAATCTGGGGTACGGGCGCTGAAGACCTGAGCGTGAAATATTTCTGCCCGACCTGCAAGGACAACCCGGATGTCAATCCCTGGGGCGCCCGCGAGCAGGAATTCGGTTTGGGCGAAGTCCTGGAAATCGTGAACCAAAATAACGAAAACAGGGAGCAGATGGCCGCCTGAACGGGGCCTGCCCTCGGATTATCGATAAAGGAGGATGTGGTGAAAATCAGAGGCTTATTCAATAACGAGTGGATCGGGAAAGCAATCCTGGCGGGCCTGAAAGATGCCATGAGAGACCTGGAATATACCTGGGGAATCCCTGCTGCGAATGACCTCAACACGGACAAAAAACTCACCCTCCTGAAGAACGGGAAGGGCTACCCTGAGAAGATGGCCGCTTAGAGGAACTGACCCCTTTGGTTAGTATCTGTTCAGCTAAACAGGATGAATTTCGGCAATTGATCGGCACAGAAGGAAGCACCCTTGAAGGTTAAAAATCGAGGCATGTGGGGTTATCGACAAGACGACGCGGGGCTGGTCAGCGGTATCTGGGTAGAAAATATAGCCATGGCCCAATTGGACGACGATGATAAGCCGAACCTGCGGATGCTTCTATCCTGGTTAAGCGTTGACTCTTCGACCGGCATCACCTGGGAGCAATGTGAGAAGATGTACGAAGCCGTTGAAGCCAACAAGCTGCAAGTAAAAATGGAGGATCAAACCAAGGGCGGCGGTTTTTGGGTTGTCAGGGAGGATGAGTCCGAGATTTCAAAGCGCAGGTGCACACGCCCCTGGTGGAAGTTCTGGTAAGACTCATCACCGCAACCTGAGAAAATCATCAATCTCCTGATGTCATCCGTTCAAAACGGAGACAAGAACCGGATGCCTCCTATTGCTTGGGGATCAGGATTTTCAATACATCTTCTTTTCCGACAATGCCGACTAAACCGCCATCTGAATCGATGACCGGGATGGTGTGGATCTTTTTATCCACCATGAGAGCCGCGACGACATCGATGTCGTCATCAGGGCTTACGGCGATGGGTTTGGTGGTCATGGCATGTTCCACGTTCGTAGCCGTTATCTTATCCATCTCTTTTTCCAGGTGCTTGGGAGAGATGAGCGGTATAATGCCGTCCAGCACGATAAAATAAGAAGGCAGCGGTAACTTTTTCTGCTGGGATATGAGATCATCTCGGCACAGGATTCCCACCAGGACTCCGGCCTTGTCGAGTACCGGAGCGCCGTTGATGTTGTTGTCCATGAGGATCTTGGCGGCATCTACGATACCCATATCCGGCGTCAGGGTTATTACTTTACTTGTCATAATATCTTTGACTTTCATGGAATTGTCTCCCTACAGGGGGTTTGTTACCTTATCTTCCGATAGGTAACAATCTCATGATTCAGCCCTCTTTCTCATGTTTCAGCATGGCTTTGAACAGGGCTTTGAGCCCGGTGTCGCCGTGTTTCTGATGGATGCCGAAGTGAAAACTCAGCTGGGCCGGTCCCTGGTCCACGATCTCGATGTTGATGCCTTCCTGGTAGAGCGCGTTGGCGGCTGTCGCCATGGTGCCGGGTGTGTCCTTCATGCCGATGCCCACGGGCGACAGCAGGCACAGGTCGTTGTGGATCTCTAAGAGGTTGGGGCGCAGGTGTTCCTGGATGGCGTTTTTCAGGTCGTCGACCTTGCCGGTTAAGTCGATCTGATCCACGATCACGGCGATATCGTCCAGGTCCGAGGGGTAGTGATGGGTGTTGATATTGAAGCTCTTGAAGATATCGAGCAGTTCCTGGGTGAACCCCACGGTTTCGCCGATCATGTCCTTTTCCAGGTAGACCGAGGCCAGGCCGTCCATGCGGGCGATACCCACGGCGGTTTCCTGCGGGGCGCGCGCGCTCACGATCATGGTGCCGGCGGCGTCCGGGTTGTTGGTGTTGCGGATATTGATGGGGATATTCTTGTGCTTGCAGTTCACCATGGCGTCGAAGTGGAAGACGTTGAAGCCCCGTGCGGACAGGAGGCGGATTTCCTTGTAGGTCAGCTCCGGGATGACGGATGCCTCGGGGATAAGGCGCGGATCGACCTGGTAGACGCCGTCGGTATCGGTCCAGTTCTCGTACAGGATGGCGTCCATGGCAAAGGCCACCTCACCGCCGGTCAGGTCCGAGCCGCCGCGCGAGAGCACCGCGATGTCGCCTTTCTGGGTGATGCCGTAATAACCGGGAATGATGGCGATATCCTGGGTGTTCACGTGCTCGCGCAGGTTGGCGTAGGTGCATGGCAGGACCTTGGCGTTGCCGAAGCGTTCGGAGACGATGAAACCGATATCCTCGGGCAGGCTTAAGCTGGCGGGCATACCCTTGGCTTTGAAATAGCGCGCGATGACCTTGGCGCTGTAGTGTTCGCCGCGCGAGGCGAAGAAATCGATGCGTTTGCGGCCGTCGATGGCGCTGGCCAGGTCGGCCGCAAGGTCGGCGATGATATCCGCGCCATCGATGGCGAGTTCACCGATCAGGGACTCGAATTTGGCGATCACGCGCGCATGGCTCTGGCGGGCGTCGATCTTTTTGCCGCGCGCCCTGAAATGTTCGCCGTCGGTGGCGATATTGAAGAGGTGGTCCGTGACCTTCTCGGAGTCGCCGGCGTCCTTGCCTGGGGCCGAGACCACGATCAGCCGCCGCGCAGGGTCGGCCGCCACGATCCTGCGCACCTTCTCGATCTGCCCGGCATTGGCCACCGAGCTCCCGCCGAATTTCGATACGATGCCACCACTCATAACTCCCGACTCCTCCGTGCGATGATGAGGAATATTGAACGGCCGCTCTCTTGACGATGCCGGTCTTCTTCCTTGGATCAACATGTATACCTAATCTTACGTCGCACGGGAATAGGCATTTTTAATTTGCGGCGAAGGGTTCGGGAAGAAATCGAAAAAAACGTGGTGCTTATGGCCGGAATGAGGCATGCTGATTCCATGCTCTTTCAAGCGGGAAGTTCGGGCCCGATCTTGGCATAAAAAGAGATACGGCCGGTTTGATCGGCAGGACGGGAGGGATTATCCATGGCACCATCAACGGGATTACGGATATTCGCCGGCGCCGGCGCCGTAGCCGTTATCACCGGCGGCGCGTCCGGGATAGGCCGCGCTCTGAGTCATGAGCTTGCCAGCCGTGGGTGCGAGGTCGTCATAGCCGATCTGCAGGAAGAATTGGCTCTGGCGACGGCGGCCGAGATACAATCCCGGGGCGGAAAGGCTTCCTTCCGCCGCGTGGATGTGCGCCATTATGACAGCATGGTGGCGGCGGTGCAGGAAACCTTCGAGCGCTGCGGCCGGCTGGATTTCTTCTTCAACAATGCCGGCATCGGCGTCGGGGGCGATACCCACCTGCATACCGTCGAGACTTGGGATCGCATCATTGACATCAATCTCAAGGGCGTTGTCTATGGGGTTCAAGCCGTTTACCCGGTCATGCGTTCGCAAGGGTTCGGCCATATCGTCAATACGGCCTCGACGGCCGGGTTGATCGCTGTCCCGGGCGTAGCGGCCTACACCGCCACCAAGCATGCGGTGGTGGGACTTTCCAAGAGCCTGCGATTGGAGGCGGCCGCGGCCGGCGTGCGTGTCAGCACTCTCTGTCCGGGGGTGGTCCGGACTCCGATCCTTCAGGGGGGCGGAGTCATGGGGCGGATACATGGTTTCTCCCAGACCGCCATGGATAAGGTCATCCGTTTCATGCGTCCCATGGAGCCCGAGGAATTCGCCCGCCAGGCTTTGGACGACGTGGCCCGCAACCGGAGCATCATTGTCGTGCCCCGCTGGTGGCGCATACTCTGGTGGCAGCATCGTCTCATGCCTTCCCAATGGCAGAGCGCCATCGACGAGCGCATCTACCGGTATATCCAGAGATTACGCTGACCATGTCTGACGATGACGACAGCATTATCGTTGAATACGGTCCGCTGAGCCTCATCCGGCTCAATCGTCCTCAGGTCATCAACAGTCTGAACGTGGCCATGATCCGTGGCATCCGCGCCGCCCTTGAGCAGGTCCTGGCCCTGGGTGCATGCCGCTGCGTCATGATCATGGGGGCGGGTGAGAGGGGCTTCTGCGCCGGCGGAGATATCAAGACCCTGTGGACCCATGTGCAAGAGCGGCGCTTCGACGCGGCCGAGCAGTTTTTTCACGAAGAGTACGCATTGGATCTCCTGATCCATACCTGTCCCAAACCCATGCTCGTCCTCGCCCACGGGGTGACCATGGGAGGCGGCATCGGGCTGGCCGCCGGTGCGGACATCGTGATCGCCACGGAAAAGACGCGCTTGGCCCTGCCGGAGACGCGCATCGGCTTTTTCCCGGATGTGGGCGCCACGGGCTGGCTGCATGCGAAATGTCCACCGGGCTATCCCGCTTTTTTGGGACTCACCGGATACGAGATAGCCGGCGCCGAGGCCGTAAGGCTCGGTCTGGCCACGCTTCAGATCCCTTCCGGGGTTATGGGGGCCGTCATCGATATCCTCCAAAAGAATGCGGCTAGTCTGCCCGCAGATAAGGCCATGGCGAGATCGGCCCTGTCGCATCTGCTCGACCCCTACCGCATGCCTGATGGCGCGCTCCGGCGCGACATGGACGACTGGGTGGCCGCGCACTTTGACAACAAACCCTCGCTGGAAGGGCTCATCCAGGATCTTAAAATGTGCCGGTGGGGGCAGGGCTATTGTTCCGAGTTTCTCGCCACCTTAAGCGAGCGCTCGCCCACGGCCCTGAAGCTGACTCATGCCCTGCTGCTCAAAAATCGTGGACGGCCGCTGTCCGAGGTCTTTGAGACCGATGGCAAGGTGGCCGGCTATATCATCCGCCGCCACGACTACCGCGAAGGGGTGCGGGCACGGCTGATCGACAAGGACAACGCACCGCGCTGGCAGCCCGCGTGTCTCGAGAAAGTGGGGAAGTTGCCGGTATTCTAAATCCCGGTACCGATGTGGACCTAGGGCGCGGCCAGGTTAAAGCGCATCCGCACGACCCCGTCTTCGTATTTACTCGCAGGTGGTGTGCCGGCCTTCTGGAAGACCTTGAGCATCTTCTCGTTCTGCGGCAGAATGCTGGCGCTCAAGGTTTTGATGCCGCGCTCCTTGGCGATCTTGAGCAGGTAACCAAGCATGAAGGTGGTAATGCCGCGGTTCTGGTAGCGCTCGTCCACGATAAAGGCCATCTCATAGTTCTGTTCGTTGGCATCATAGGAATAACGCGCCTCGGCCACGATGGTCTCGGCCCGGTCGCGTTTGAGCACGCCCACGATCGAGAGGGTGGAGTCGTAATCGATATTGACGTATTTTTGCATCTCACGGTGCGGCATGATGCTCACCTTGGCGAAGTAGCGCAGGTACTTGGACTCGTCCGGGAAGTCATAGAACAGGCGGCGCATCATATCCTCGTCCGAGGGCTTGATGGGGCGGAGCATGAGTTCGAGGTTGTCCTTGAAGGTCTTGACCGTCTCAAGTTCCACGGGATAGTTAGCGGCGTGGGAGCTGACGTAAATCTGGTCCGGATAGGCATAGCCGTAGATCTTGGCCAGCCCGAGCAGCCTCTCGCGGTGCCGGGGATGGGCGATGTCGATCATGGACAGCACGCGCTCGCGTATGGATTTGCCGAACAGGTTGGCGATGCCGTACTCAGTCACCACGTATCGCGCGGTCCCCAGGGTTGCGCGCACGCGGCCGGTCTCATCCTCATGATGGATGACGATGTTGCTCTGCCCGTCCTGGTCCTCGGACTGCAGGGCCACGATGGCCTTGCCCTGGTGGGAAAAGGCGGCGGCGATCGAGAAGTTCAGCTTGCCTTCGTATCCGGACAAGAGGTTGTCGCCCGAATGAAAGATGACCGATTCACCGCTTACGTCGATCTTTTTGACGTTCATGATGCTGGTAAGCTTGGGGATGCGCTGGATCACAAAGGGGTTAACCATGCGTGCCAGGGGGTGAAACTCGATGATCGGGTTGCGATCCACATAATCGTACAGCCGCCGGGTGCCGTAACAGTAGCTTGTCGATACCATGCCCCCCCGGAGATGGCTGCGTTCCATTGATATCGCGCCGGCCTCGATCAGGTCGATGACCCAGTCCGAGATCACATTCGTGGTTATTCCCAATTCGCGCTTGGTCTTCAGATTTCGGGCGATGGCGTCGAACATGCGGCCGGCATGCAGCACCACGTTCGATCCATCCTCGATCAGGTTTGATATATGCCATCCGATACGGTCCATGGCGCTATCATAGGGCTTCCGTTCGCGCTCGATGAGCGGAAGGTCGCTTGCGACCAGGTAATCGAACTGGTCTACATGCACCATGGTCTCACCATAGGTGATAGGAACATTCGGATTGATCTCTGCCACCACGACGGCGGCCTTTTTGATGGCGATGTTGGCCACGTCCACGGCCACGCCCAGACTGACGAACCCGCGCTTATCCGGCGGCGAGGTCTGTACGATGGCGACGTCTACGCCCAGGGCCCCGGTGTCGAGGATGAACGGGATCTCGACCAGGTTGGCAGGGATGAAATCCACTTTGCCGTCACTGATATCCTTGCTGATACTCTCGCCCACATTGAAGGTCTTGAGCCTGAAGTTGGGTACCACCTTGGTATCGGCGGTAAGGTGGTTGCCGAGTGTTATGAGCTGGATCAGCTCGAGATCCAGGATGTTACGGCACTCGGAGTGCATGATCGCATCCACCATCTTGAGCGGCATGGCCGGGCCGCTGGAGAGAAACACCCGGTTGCCGGGCTTGATCAGATTGAGCACCGCTTCCGATTCGACTAATTTACCCAGGTAGGTGTTGTTCTTCATAGGGGGCATTATCTATTCCGCGGCGTGGCAATGCAACCAAAAAGCTTTTGGGTGGTAGTGGCGCGCGCTTCACTCAAATGCAAGCTCATTGCAGTGATGTTGGGTTATTACCCATTCTTTAGCCGTTGCATGGGAAATAGCTCCGCAGACGGTATGCCAACGGACCCTTACCTGTCAGGATATGTCAGTGCTGCAGGTGTCGGGAGAATATTATCTCCGCCAGCGCTGGAAGCCGGCCAGCCCGATCATGGCGCTTCCTAGGAGCAAGAGGGTGGACGGCTCGGGGACAGGGGTGAGAGGTAAACCGGGTCCATCAAGACCATGGCCGCCATGACCGATGTTACAAAGCGGCCCCATGTCTAATTGAGGGCCAAGACCAACAAATATTTCCCCCCTTTCTGACCAATGATCATGATTGAAATCAGCATCATATGGGTGATTATAAAAGGAGTAGGGGGTACAGGCGTTATCTAACGAGTCTATTGCGTTCGCGCATGCATTGCCACTTATGCTACAAACCAAAATCGCCACCAAGAGTGCCGTTATAGATATCTTCATATCGACCCTCCTGTTTGTTGATAGAGTTGAGGTACATGTAATTTAATATATTCTGCAAGGCATGTGCCAAACAGAGATATAATAACGATAACGGTACGATATAATAAAATTGTGTTGAAATGGACTCGTAGGTGTAAATTTTCTCGACAGCCATGCAAAGGGAGCGGTGCACTCTTGAAGCACAGGGCATGGTCACGCTTAAGATCTCAGGGCTCAGTGAGTGACTTACTGGAGCCGATGGGCGGGCACTGGCCCTACGATATTCTTGGTCCTGACTACGATAGCAAGCCTGATGTCGAGAAATTTTACGGTCCTCATCATCAGGGGTCTTGCCTGGTGATGAGTTTTAGGCCGGCACGGCTTCACCCTGCGCGTAAGGGTGCTTGTTTTCACTGGGGATAAGCGTTTATGAACTAAACGCAAGAGTCCCGCCGGTTTAAAGCCGGCGGGACTCTTGCGTGGCATTATTCCGGGCCGAATTTACTTATTTCTGCCTGCGTCTGAAGCCGGCCAGACCAATCAGGCCGCTGCCGAGCATTATGAGGGTGGCGGGTTCGGGAACCGGGGCCGTAGGGGCTTCGGAATTTTCACAACCCACAGCCATTAATGTTGATTTATCGAGAACGAAATCACCGCAAAGAGAAGAAATTGTGACATCCAATGTGCCGGATTCGTTCAGACTAAACAATCCCGCAAATGACCAACCGTAGAGGTTATTAACATATGTAAAGGCTAGTCCATCGGCAATCAACCCAGGTTGATCTACCCATCCGGTTTCAAAACCATCGCATCGCTCGTCATCTTTGAGCTCGAGGGATAAAGCGTAAGAGAGAATAGTATCTTCCCCGGGATCGAATCCGTTATCGGTCAGATCGTGTGTGTAGGCAAATGGTCCACCAATGTATATATCAGGATTGAAATCGATTGAATCCGTCCAAGTCGCGGGAATGGCCCAAGCAGTTGAACCGATGAGGCAAACGGCTACCGTTGCCAGAATATATGATAAAATCTTTTTCACCATGAATCTCCTTATTTATATATTTACTGCCAATATTAGCAAGGGGTGTGCCAAATGATAATATAGGCCTAATAACGATATGTTAAACAGTGATCGGGTATTTATGTGCAGTAAATCGTTAAATTTTTCGACAGTCGGAGCCCTTTGCACAGAGTCCGTAGCAGGATGACGATGGTCTTGGGGATGAAGGTGTTTATCGTTAATAAATCAATATATTAATCACTGCAGACCGAATAAGCATGCTTCGCTTTGACACGTTTTCGGGTGGGCAGTGAGTCCCGTAGCGATGTTCCTCTGTCAGCGGTGAATCGGTTAGAGCCTGTTAAAGAGAATTACAGCGCAGTGTTTTTTGTTTTGCCCTCAACCATCTTTTATAAGGTTTTGGTAAGGGGGACTTCTTCAATAGCATCCCGCCACAGAGTCATGGTTTCCCATCATTCTGAATCTGCGGCGTTTCGCGCCAGCAGGAACGTTTCGACAGGGTTTGATATTTCTGCTAGGATTGGTGATGAAGCAGGATGAATATGCAACTGATCATATTCTTTATCACCGCATTCGTAGGGTTCGCCGGCGGGGCGATTATCCTGACGCGCAGTCTTAACCAGCCCGGTCATACGGTTGCCGCCGGGCTGTTTTGTCTGGCACTGTGGCAGGTCGGGGCGGTGGCCTTTATCCATTGGCACACGCCGATCGGCCTGCATGTGTGTCTGCTCTCCGAGCTTGCGGCCGTGAGCTTCCTAATCACGACCCTGCTCACCATTGAAGGCCACCTAGCCAAACAGATTGTCCTTGTGCGGCGAATAAAGCTCGCACTGTCCGCGATCTGTCTTCTCTATGGGGTCACACTCCTTCTCTTCCCGACCCTGCAGGTGAGGAACTCATCGATCGGGTTCACGTTGGATGTCCTGGGTCTGGGACAATCTTTCCTGCTGCTGGTAGGGGTAATCGGCTGCCTATGGATCACGGAGAACGTGCTACGCGCCGCGAGCGATGAGCAGCGGCGCATTCTGATGTACCCCGGTCTTGGCATCATAGCCATCAACGGGGCGCTCTTGGCCGGCGCTATTTATCGCATCGGCACACATGCGATCAGCGAGGACATTCTCATTCTTGAGAGCCTGATCATGCTGGTAGGCATACTCCTGGTGGTCTTTTTTTCGATCCGCCACAGGCTCTTCGCCGTGGATATCCTAGTCTCGCGTTACGCTATCTACCATTCCATCACCTTCCTGAGCGTGGGTATCTATCTGTGCATGAGCGGGCTGATTATCTACGGCATGCATCGTCTGGGCCTGAGCGCCTCGTTCGTGATGACGGGTTTCTTCGCGTTCTGCGCCGTGATCATCCTATTGCTTATGATCGTCTCACCGACGTTACGCGCCAGGGTGCGATTTTTCATCAACACCCATTTCTTTGTCAACAAATACGACTACCGCAAGGAGTGGGGCGAGATGAGCCGTTATTTGGGCGTGGCTACAAATGCGTCCCAGATCATCCATACCACAGCCCAGGTGATCCTCGACAGTATGTTTATCCGCGAGCTGAGCATCTGGCTGAGGGACGAGGAAGAACATGTATTCACCTGCGCGCTGGCCTTTCCGTGCGCGCCGGTCTTGGACCGCGTGGCGCCTGATGACCCCTTCCTCATCTATCTTGGCACGCGCCCGTTTTTGCGCTCCGTCCCCATGGTCCTGGGCGACAGGCTCTGGGAGAGGATAGTCACCGCCGATGCCACCTTCGTGGAGGCCAATAAGATCGAAATGGCCGTGCCCATGACCAGCGAGGGCGCCATGATCGGTTTCATTGCCGTGGGGCGGGAAAATCCCGGGAGTCGGTATGGGGCCGACGATATAGACCTATTAACCGACATCGCGGCCCAATGCGGCGCAGCTCTGATGCAGGCCCAGTTCGCTCAGCAACTAGCCGAGAACAAGGAGGTCGACACCTATAATTATTTATCCGCCACCTTGCTGCATGATCTCAAGAACGCCGCCGGCCACCTCTCGCTCATCCTGCAGAACGCGCCCAAACATATCGACCAAAAGGATTTCCAGCAGGATATGATCGAGACCATCACTCAGGCCTTGGCGCGTATTGACAAAGTCATCTCCAAGTTGGGGCGTCTGCCCGGCAAGGTGGAGATCGCGCATAAGCCCGTTCACGTCGAGCCCTTTGTGCAATCGTTGGTGAACAAGCTCAAACCGCGTCTGGCTACCGTCCAACTGATTCAGCATATGGAGGACGGTCTGGAGTTGAACACGGACCCCGAGATGCTGGAGCGCATGTTGGAAAACCTGATCATAAACGCCAGCGAGGCGGTCTCACCCCAGGGCGAGATTACGATCACGGCCGCGCGGGCGCGCCTTGGTGGCGGTATCGCGATCAGCGTAGCGGATGACGGCCCCGGCTTGACGGAAGAATTCGTGAAAAAAAGACTGTTCAAACCCTTCCAGACCACCAAGCCGACCGGCACTGGGATCGGCCTCTGGCATGTGAAGAACATGGCACAGCAGGTGGGAGCGCGTATCACAGTAGACAATCGCCGCGCGCGCGGGGTAGTTTTTACCCTCGTATTCCCGGATGAGGCCACAAAGAACGAGGATCAGAACAAGGATATGTGACCACCGGCAGCCGTGTATGCCGCTGGAAAATGGCGATGTCAAGGAGCGCAGATGGAACAGGAACGCATCCTCATTGTGGAAGATGAAAGCAGCATGGCCAAGCAGCTCAAGTGGGGCTTAAGTGACGAGTATGATGTCGAGATCGCCGCGGACGCCGCCCAGGCTGACGCCTATCTGCAGGTCAAAACCCCGGCTATTGTGCTTTTGGACCTCGGTCTGCCGCCGTTTCCCGATGGGGCCGAGGAAGGACTACGGGTGCTGGATGAGATCGTGCGTCGTAAGGGCGCCATCAAGGTCATCGTCATCACCGGCAACACCCAACGGGAGACGGCCGTGCGCGCTATATCAATGGGAGCCTATGACTTCCATCAGAAGCCGGTCGTGCTGGATGAGCTCAAGGTCATCCTGAAGCGGGCTATCTATCTATCCAAATTGGAACGCCAGGTCTCGGAATATAAAGGCCTGGTGAAGGATACCCTCTTTGAGGGTATGATAGCTACGACCAGGCCCATGATGCAGCTCTTCGAACTTGCCCGGAAGGTGGCACGCACCGATTTCCCGGTCTTGATTCAGGGCGATAGCGGGACCGGCAAAGAGCGCCTGGCGCAAGCCATCCACAATCTGAGCGCGCGTTCAGAGGCACCGTTCGTGATCGTGGATTGTGGGTCCATCCCGGAAAATCTCATCGAGAGCGAACTGTTCGGCCACGAGAAAGGATCATTCACCGGCGCGCATGCGCGACAGATCGGGAAGATCGAACGTGCGCGCGGCGGTACTTTGGTGTTGGACGAGATCGGTGAACTGCCGCTAGCGCTGCAGGTCAAGCTGCTGCGTTTTCTCCAGGAGAGCACCATTGAACGCATCGGCGGCAAGGAACCCATCCGGGTCGATACCCGTGTTATCGCTGTCACCAATGTCAATCTGAAGGAGGCGGTGCAGGACCAGCGTTTTCGGGAGGATCTCTTCTACCGTCTCAACGTGGTGCCGCTGGTCGTCCCGCCGCTCAAGGAGAGGAACGAAGACATCCCCCATCTTGCCAACCACTTTCTGAAGGTCTACAGCCAGGAGATCGGTCGCCGGCTCAAGGGGTTTCACCTTGCGGCCATCGACGCCATGCTGGCGTATCACTGGCCCGGCAATGTCAGAGAGCTCCAGAACCGTATCCGCAGGGCCGTGGTGGTTGCCGAAGGCACGCATGTCGAATCCAAGGACCTCGATCTGGGCACCCTGGTAACGGGGAAGCGGACGCTCAAGGATGCGCGTGACGCCGCCGAACTGGCCGTTATAAAAGAGGCGCTGGCACGGCAGAACTACAATATCACCAAGGCGGCCCAGGAACTCGATATCAGCCGACCCACCCTGCATGATCTCATCAAGAAACATGATATTAGCATAGCATGATGGCATATGCTTTCTCGAACGTGGATTCTGGTATTGTATAATGATAACGAACAAAAACAATAAGATATATCATATATAATTGTATTTGGAGGCACTATGAAAGAATTCTCGGCAATTCTTCTGATCGGCATGATCTGTTGTGTCGTGACGATCGGCTGCTCCAAGAGCCCTCAGGAGAAGCACGCCACGTATCTCAAGAGCGCCCAGGAATATGTGGATCAGAAAAAGTTCCCCGAGGCATCCATCCAGTACAGGAACGCCTTGAAGATCGCTCCGGACGATGCGGACACGCTTGTCATGCTGGGTGAAAACGAACTCCGGCAGGCCCGCATCAGGGAAGCATTCCAGGCCTTTGCCAAAGCCTCGCAGGCCGATCCAAAGAACATGAAGGCCTTGAGCAACCTCGCCGCCCTGTTCCTGTTGACCAAGGATTATAAGCAGGCCCTTATCTATGCCGACAAGATGCTAAAACTCAACTCCAAGGATATCCAGGCCAGGGACTATAAGGCGCAGGCGCTCTTTATGACCGGCAAGAAAGAGAAGGCGCTCAAGGTGGTCGAGGACACCCTGAAGGAAGGTGCACTCAGTGAGACCGTGCTGATCAATGCCGCCAAGATCTACCAGGGTATGGATCGTGGACCGGATGGGGTGCGCCTGTTAGAAAACGGCTTAAAAACCTACCCCGTCTCAACCAAACTCCGGTTTGCCTTAAGCGAGATCGCTTTGGCTCAGAAGAATCCTGAGGGCGCACGCACCTGGGCCGAGGACGCCTATCGGGTTTCAAAGGGTGATTTGGCGGCCGGACTCAGTCTGGCTCGATTCTATGCCGCCTACCATCTGGACGAACCCTTGGCTAAGCTCTTGAGCGAGCTCAAACAGCGGTATCCTCAAGACCCCAACCCGTATATGTTCGAGGCCCAGCTGGCACTGAGCAAGTCCGACCTGAACGCGGCCCTGGCAAAGGCCAAAGAGGCCCGCGCCATCAGTGATACCAACGATACCGGCTATCTCCTGGCCGAGATCTTATTTAAACAGGGCGACATGGCCGGCGCCAAGGAACTGCTTGAAAAGAATATTATCTCTGACCCCAAGACCATCGCGTCCCGGCTGCTGCTAGGCCGTATTGCGCTCATGGAGAAGGACCCTGCCAAGGCCCTGGAGGTCATGGACCCGCTCATCAAGCAATATCCCGGTAATCCGGAGAGCGCTCTTATTGTTGCGCGGGCTTATTTGCTCAAGGGCGATATTGATAGGGCACGGGAAGCCGTAGACGAGGCGCTCAAGGTTAACCATGCCAATGCCGCGCTGCATGCCGTAAAGGCCGATATCGACATCAGAAAAGGCGCTTTTAAAGATGCCCTTCAAGAGGCGGATCTCGTCCTGGCGAAAGTCCCGTCGGCGTCTGACATGCTCTATGTCGGTGTTATCTCAGCCCTGCGCCTAGGGCAGATGGATAAGGCCGCCACGTATTTGGGAAACCTCAAGAAACATAATCCCGAGGCTTGGCCGACCACTTTTGCCGAGATTCTCTATTATGGATCCAGGGGCGATAAGAACAATGCCTATCAGGCGGCCGATAAGGGACTAAGTCGCTGGCCGGAGAACCCCGAGGCACTGGCTTTGTATGCCCAGACCGCTCCGGCCGTTATCGGCCTACCGGCGGCCATCAATAAAATAGCGCCGCTGTGCGCCACGGCGAAAACCGGTCATTGCAGGATTGTCCTGGCCGGTCTCCTGGAAAAGAGCGGTAAGAAAGATGAGGCCCTGGCCTCCATCAAACAGGCCATCGGGATGGATCCTAAACGCAATGACTTCTATCATTATCTGGCCGCCTTCTATACGCGCAATCATATGGTTAAGGAGGCCCTCAAACAATATGAGGATATCCTTAACAAGAATCCCAAAGACCTTGGTGCCGCAAGCATGCTGGCGATGCTGCATCAAAACGCCGGCAACATCGATGATGCCGTTAAGTCATATAATTACATCCTGGAGCGGGACCCTTCCAATGCCCTGGCCTCTAACAATTTGGCATGGATCATTGCCGAACAGGGCAATAAATCGGAACTCGACCGAGCCCTGCAACTTGCCCAAAAGGCTAAGGAAAAATTCCCGGAGGATCCCCGTGTTGCCGATACCCTCGGTTATGTTTATCTCAAGAAAGGGCTTTACGGTAACGCTCAATCCCAGTTCGCGCTCAGCTTGGAAAAACTTCCCGACGACCCCACGATCAACTTCCACATGGCACAAGCATTAGCCGGCCAGAATCAGGTGGAAGAGGCTTTGGAGTTTGTGAATAAGGCCCTTAGTTTCCGAATGGACTACAACGACAGGGAGGAAGCTCAGAGACTTCTGGAGACTTTGTCATCCAAAACCAAATAGTCATCGATGCGGATATCCACGTGATTGGCTTTAAATAATGATGCGGGGATTCTCCCTCGCTTGTCATGCAGCTTTGCCATGATCGCGCGCCTTGATAGCAAGGGCACGCCTGATACGAATCATTTATTCACGCCTTTGCAAATTGAGATCACCCGCGCCTTGACTATAGCCTTGAGACCATTATCTTTTCTCCATGCGCAGTGGATTTCATATGAGGGGGTAGGTATGTACAAGCATGCGTCTTTCATCATCGCCGTTGTTCTCTTAGGCGGCATCATGTTCTTCAGCGGTTGCAATTCATCGTCGGATTCCAACCCTGGGTCTGCTCCGGCCGCGGCGCAGTCGCCCGAATCGTCTCAGGCGGCGGACAATCCTCTGGTGCGGCAGACCGTCTACGGCACGGTGCAAGGCATCGAAGAGGATTGCGGCACCTGGGCCTGGCTGGGCGTCCCCTATGCCAAGCCCCCGCTAGGGAGCTTGCGCTGGCGCGCCCCGCGCGACCCGGAGAAATGGAGCGGCGTACGTAACGCCGGTAAGTTTTGCAGTTACTGCCCGCAGTACGGCAACTATCTTTCCGAAACCGGCCGCGATACCATGGGAGGCTATGTATCCCAGGGCGTGGCCACCGGCAACGAAGACTGCCTGTACCTCAATATCTGGCGTCCGGCTACGAGCGAGCAGAAGCTGCCGGTGTATGTCTTTATCCACGGCGGCGCCAATATTATCGGCCGCTCCGATCTGTCCATCTACAATGGCGCGCATTTCGCGGCGCGCGAGAACATGCTTTTCGTGACCATTAACTATCGTCTGGGATTTTTCGGCTGGTTCTGGCACCCGGCGCTCAAGGTGAAGGACGACCCACTGGATAATTCGGGCAATTACGGGACCCTGGATATCATCAAGTCCTTGCAGTGGATCCATGACAATATCGCGGCCTTCGGCGGCGATCCTAATAATGTGACCATCACCGGCCAGTCGGCTGGCGGCATGAACGTCTATTCCATGATGACCTCGCCTCTGGCCAAGGGGCTCTTCCATCGCGCCATAGCCCACAGCGGCGCCAGCCAGGCCTGCTATATGTCGCGCGCCGTTCAGAAGGCCAAGGCCACGCTCCGTCGCCTCCTGAAACAGGATGGCTATACTTCGGATGATATCGATGACTTGACCAAGCAAGGCAACGAGGCCTGGATCAGGAGTTACCTCAGGTCCAAGACCATGGAAGAGATCTACGATCCCAAGAACTGCGGGCCCCTGACCATGCCGTTGGACGGCATCCCCACGGTCGAAACCATCATGGGGGTCTATATCGATGGCACGGTCATACCCACCTCTCCGCTCCTGAGCTTCTATAACGGTACCTACAACCAGGTGCCGCTCATGATGAGCTGCACCAAGGAAGAGATGAAGCTGTTCATCCCCATGATCATCATGGAACCGCTCAATCTCTGGCAGGTAGTGTACGACTTCGATCCCAACCATCCGGATATCGATTTGGGCGACTACCTGAGCCCCTGGTCGTATCCCCTGATGCCCCTGTATGCCGTGGGTCCGGCCGCCGGGCAGGCCCTGTTCCAGGGCTTCGGCACCGATACCATGGCGCCTCTGGCCAAGAAATACCAGGATGATGTGTATGTCTACAAGTTCCTCTGGGACGATGAACCGGCGCCGTTCGATTACCTCATCGGCGCCGGCCATGCCATGGATCTGCCCTTTGTCTTCGGCAACTTCATCACCGATAAATCCAGCCTGTGCAACTTCGCCTGGAGCGACGCCAACCAGGCCGGCCGCGAGATTCTCAGCGAGGCCATGATGGACTACCTGGGCCAGTTCGCGCGCACCGGCAACCCCAACGGGGGCAATCCAGTCCTGCCCGTCTGGTTGCCATGGTCTAGCGCCAAGGACTCTCCCAAGCGCATGACCTTCGATTCCGCCGGCATTGTCATGTCGAACGAATATCTCGAGCCCGAGGAACTCTGCGTCTCGTGCGAGGCGCATGACATGCTGAACATGATCCTTACCCTCATGGGATTTACCGTCGATTCATAAAGCGGCATGACGCCCGTCCAGCTCTTCCCCGTTAGGGCGGGCGTCATTATCCGCGCGGGATACTCACCTTGAGGGCCGCCAGCAAATTGAGCAGGGCAATGCCCGTCCCCATCAGGAACACATACTGAAAGCCGAAGAGGTTCCATACGACGCCACCCAGCAGCGCCACCAGGATGGAAAAGACATGGTCGATACTGACCGAGGCGGTCAGGGCAGGCTGGATGTGGGCTGGTTCCAGGGCTATCTTCTTGATATAGGTCGCGCGCGCCATATTGACCGACATGAGCATCTGGTCTAGGAGAAAACACCCGCACACGATCAGGAAGGCGGTGTGTTCGCTAACCAGGAATTTGGCGAATCCATAACCAAAGCAGACGAAGATCAACAGGAAGGCCTCGGCGCACAGGACCAGGCGTTCGCCTAGGGTGTCGATGGCTCCGCCCAGGAGCGGCTGGAACAGGATGCCGATCACCCCGCCTAGGGTCAGCAGCGTGGCGATGGTCTGGGTGGGCTGATGGAAGACCGTGACTAGTACCCAGGGGGCGAAGGTGAGGAACAGCTGCTTGCGCGAGCCGTAGAGCACGGACAGGATATAGTACAGACGGTAGGGCCGATAGAGCCTGAGGTGCAGGGACGGGGCCTGGGTCTTTTCGGTCTGCATGGCAAACAGCAGAAACGCGGCGGCGATAAAGGACAGCGTGGCCAGCGCAAAGGTGTGATGAAAGCTGAAATCAAGATAGCTGAAGCCGATGAAAACCAGGAAACTCCCCAGGATGGCCGCCAGGTTGCGTACGGCGTTCAGTTGTCCCAGACGGCGCCCGGCCTGGCCTTCGCGGGCGAGCTCCATGCCGATGCTGGAGTACAGCGGCAGAAACAGGTGCTGTCCCAGGCTGTAGATGAACAACCAGACGATCATGATGCCGTAGGATGGGGCCGCGAACCCGATCAGGCCTGTACCGATGGCGCCCAACGCCATGGCCAGCGCGCCCAGACGCCGGCTGCACAGGAACCACAGCAGGGCCGATATGAAGATCACCATCAGCCCCGGAATTTCACGCGGGAGTTCGAGAAAGGCGCGCTCGAAACCGTTCAAGGCATAGCGTTCGTCCAGGAAGTTGTTGAAGGTCGCATCCACGATGCTGATGGCCATGCCCATGGCCAGAATAGCGGCGATGAACAACTTGAGCTCGCGGGGTATGCGCTGCATGCGTGCTGCTATCATGCAATAGGGCCTTAGCAATTCATGGAAGGCCTGTCAATGCATGCCGGAGGATGTTCGTGGCTGCCCGCCGTCATGATGGATTCCTCCGCTTAGGCCTGCATATCACGGCCCGGTTTGTCGGTATATACGCCATAGCCTATGGTGTCAGCGGCAAGATACATAAATAAAATAAACTAGTTGAACGCGCATGGGGATTTGTAAACCGGTACCCGGTGCTTGCGCGAAATATGGGCTTCCAGTACGCTCGTAGAAAAAGCATCGAGGAGGGTACCTGCGTTTATGGAAAATGGTATGCATCGAAGATCGAGGAATGATTGGATAAGGTTCTGGGCCGGTTTGGCGTGCATGTGTCTATTGCTGGTCGTCACGTACTCACCCGCCCAAGCGGGCATGTGGGAAGCTGATCCCCCCATGCTCTCGGGTGACCCGCAGTGGGAAAAGGTGAAGGTGCTCTGGCAGGATCATGCCAAGGGTGAGAACCTCTCCGAGATCATCACCATCCTTACGGCTCTCAAGGATAAATATCCGGACAAGATCGAGACCTATCTGTGTCTTGCCCGGGCGCATTATCTGCATGCCTGGTATTTCAGCAAGGACAAGCGCGGTCATTTTGCGCAGGCGGAAGGCTATGCCGCCCAGGCCTGCAAGATGGAACCGGGAAACCATTACGCCATACGGATCCTGTGCGAGACATTGATATGGAGCAGGGACAGGAACTACATTTTCACCCATTATGGTGATTGGCTCAAGTCGGTGGCGCCGGTAAAGATAACGAATCCAGAGGCGCTGCCGGAGATGAAGAGATATCCGGACTGGGACGGTTTTATGAAGCTCTGGCTGGCCCGCGCCGATATGGAGAAGGCCAAAACCGCCGCGGTCTTGGTTGAGAAGATGGCCCAGGAACATCCCCGTGATGCCCTGGCGCAGGTCTGGGCCGCGCGCGTGTTTTACTATATCGGTGAGGTCTACACATCCTTAGGCGAGCAGAACCAGAAGGCCATTCCCCAGTACAAGAAAGGCATTGCCTATAGTGAGAAGGCGCTAAAACTGCAGCCGCAAAGCCAACTGGCCAATTTCTGGTATGTCATGAACCTGGCGCGTTCCATTCAGTTCACCAGCCTTATCAATAAGGCGCGTTTCTTCAGCGAACTCTTGGATTCCACGCTCCTGTGCGTCAAGGAGAACAGCAGCTACATGTTCTTCAACGTCATGAACCTGCTGGGCACCATGATCACCAACGGCGGGTGGATTACGGAAAAAGGCATGCGCATCGCCGGCATCACCCTGCAGATGGATCTGAATGGCTTGGAAATAGCTGAGATGTTGTACCCGGATTTCTATTACATCCCGTATTGCCGCGCCGACATCCTGGCTTCCAAGGGCAAGAAAAAAGAGGCTTTGGAGATCCTTGAAAAACTCCTGTCGCGCAACCCGGACGCCAACAAACAGATACCGGAAAACCGTTCATTCCAGCGCGAGGCCAAGACGCTCTATGAGGCGATTAAAGAGGGCAAGCGCTGATCTTTGCCAAGTTATTCAATAAGATAAGGGGGACGGTGCTCCGTCTCCCTTTCTTTTTTATGGTTTGGCGGCCGGCAGGAAGACGCTGGCGGTCGTGCCCACGCCCACCGTGGAGTCCAGTCGTATACCGCCGCCATGTTTCTTGACGATTGAATAGCAGATGGAGAGACCCAGGCCCATGCCTTTCTGAGAACCCAGCTCCTTGGTGGAAAAGTAAGGATCGAAGACCTTGGGCAGGAACTCGGTCGGGATGCCGGTACCCTGATCGCGGATGACGATGCGGATGTATTCACCCGCCGGCAGGGAAGAGGCGTTGTCGGCTTCGAGCTGGATATTGGCGAGCTCGATATCCAGCTCGCCATTGTCATGCATGGCCTCGCGGGCGTTGATCACCAGGTTCTGGATGACTTGGCGCATCTGGTCTTCGTCGATAAAAACCGGATGGAAGTCCTGTGGAAACGTGTAGCGGGGTTTGAGTTTCGAGCCGCTCAAGGAGAACTTGACCGTCTGCCTGATCAGATCGCGGATATCCGTGACCTTGCGCAACGGCATGCCGCCGCGCGAGAAGGTAATAAGCTGCTTGGTGAGGTCGCGCGCGGAGAGCGCTGCCTTTTCAGCCTTTTCGATCAGCTCGAAGGCCCGGTCGGTCTTGGGGATGGAGGTCTTGCACAGCCCGATATAGCCCAGGATGGCGGTCAAGAGATTGTTGTAGTCATGGGCGATGCCCCCCGCCAATGTGCCGATGGAATCGAGCTTTTGGACCTTGGCCAGTTCGTCCTCCAGACGCTTGCGTTCGGTGATGTCGCGTGAAACGCCGCGATAGCCGGTTATGGCATGACCACCGTTCACGACGGGCAGGATGCTTGATTCCAAAATAATTGTGCGACCGTCGATTTGGATGATGGTATGTTCAAAATTATTCACTACGTGGCCGTGTTCCAGTTGTTTGCGGACCGCGTTCCACACCCGCTTCAATTCTCCGCGCGACATGAAATCCAGGGCCGGTTTGTTCAGAAGTTCGTGGGCCTCGTAACCGAGGAAGTCTTTGGACTTGGGGCTGGCATAGGTGAATGTCCACTCCGGACTCAATTCCCAGAAGAACTCATTCGTGCTTTCGACCAGATCCCGATAGCGCTGGGAGGCATTTGTGATCTCCTCCTCGGCGTGCTTGCGCTCGGTGATATCGCGCGCCGTGATGACCACGCCGTTGATGCCCGGGTAATCCAGCAGATTCTTGCCGATGGCCTCCAGGTAGATCCAGGTTCCGTCGGCGTGCCTGAATCGAAACTCCGTGGGCAAGCCGTCGTTGGTTCTGAGGAAAACCCCTTCCAGATCGTCGGCCGTCATGGAAAGATTCTCGGGATGGATGAAATCCAGGGGTGACCTTCCGATCAGGTATCCGGGGGAATAGCCCAGAATACGTTGCATGGAGGGAGTCTCATAGGTAATCAGGCCATCTTTATTCATGATCACGATCAGGTCGGAAGAGTTCTGGATCAGGGAGCGGAAGCGCGCCTCGCTCTCGCGCAGGGCATCTTCGGCCCGTTTGCGCTCCGTTATATCGACATTGGTGCCCTCAAAATACAGGATATTGTCAAAGGCGTCACGGACGGTATGGACATTGATGGAGATCCAGAACCGGCTCTTGTCCTTGCGGAGAACCTCGACCTCATACCTGTCGACCTTGCCCCATTTCTTGAGCATGTACACCAAACGGGCGCGATCCTGGGGATTGACGTACAGTTGCCGGCCGATATCCGTTACCGTCCGCATCATTTCGCGCGGGGAGTCAAAACCGAACATCCTGGCGAAGGCTGGATTTACGCTGAGATAGCGCCCCGCCTCGGTTGTCTGAAATATGCCTTCGGTAGCGTTTTCAAAGATCGTGCGGTACTTTTCCTCGCTCAAGCGCAACGCCGCTTCCACCTCTTTGCGCGCCGTGATGTCACTGATGATATGGATGCTGGAGGTCATATGGCCGGCGCTGTCCAGGATGGGATCGACCGTGAAATGGTACGAGCGTTCGCCGATGGTCATTTCCAAGGTCTCCCTGCGCAGGGTTTGACCGGCGCGCACATGGGGACAATCAGGGATGGGCGTCTCGGTACCGTGGATCAGACCATAGCATGAACGGCCCAGGATCTTTGCCAAGGGTTTGCCGACCAGCGCGGTCATGGAACGATTGCACTTCAAGATTTTACCTTCGGGATCGATCAAGGCCACGGCATCGTTCATGGCATCGAAGGTGGCGCTCCATTGATCCGAGTCGGATGATTGCTGCGCGGTTCTCTCCTGCGCGGTCGCGATGGCGTGCCGTTCATCGGTGTTTTCATCCAGGTGCAAGACCGCATAAGTCGTCAGGGGAGGCGCCACTCCTTCGGGGTGTTCGATCAGATCCGCCAGGGTTTTCAGGAGTCGTCGCGCATCCGCGGGTGGTATGAAGGGCAGTTCCTTCATGTTCGTAAGGTGCTCCTGCCAGGCGAAGCCATGCTTCTCCGAGGTTGGCTGAAAGCGTGAGCCGTGTTTGCCGCGCGGGTGGGCGCCGTGGAATTGGCCGATGACGAGATAGGCCACGCACTTTCCTTCGTGTATGAGCGCGGTTGCGGCCTCGGTCAGACCCAGGGGGCATGGTAGAAGCGCGGTGAGGTCCGCGGATGCGCGGGCGGCTTCCTGGATTTGGGCACGGGTCTTTTGGCACGCGGACTTGGCCGTTCGGCCCGCCGCCTGGTAAGGTCGGCAGATATCGCACCAGCCAGAGGATGCAATGGGTTTGCCATCCGGCCTCACGATCGCAACCGATACTCCGGTCGCGAGATGGAGTACATCCGCCATCGCCTGAAGGCGCTTCACGTCAAACAGCTTTTTTTTACGACTGCCCATGTTCGGGGTATTTTTCACATGCTCGTGTATGCGTGGCATAATATTTTAGGATATAATATATAATAAGAGCCTTTCTGCCAAAGGGAAGAGGGTGTGCGAGAGGATACTTATGGATTCTGCAATCGATGTGCTGGTGATCGGCCGGGCCTGCGTGGATTATCTTGTGGTGGTGGAACATTTCCCGGAAGAAGACAGCAAGCTTATGCAGCAAGAACGTCTGAAGGAGGGCGGCGGCCAGGGCACGAACACCGCCTGCTGCTGCGCCCGGCTGGGGGCTAAGGTGCGATATGTCGGCGCTCTGGGCGATGACGATGAAGGGCGGTTCTGCCTGCAAAGGCTGGCCGACTTCGGCGTGGACACCTCCGGCGTGCGCCGTCTTGAAGGCGCGCATACGCCCGTAGCCTATATTCTGGTCACGCGCTCAAGCGGCAAGCGCACGATCATCTACGAACCCTCGCCGGTGAGCGCGGTTGTCCTTGATGAAGGCCTTGAGGCGTTGATCGCTCGCGCACGGGTGGTGCTGCTCGATCCGTCGGTGACCCATCTGGCGGAAGGCATCAAGGGTATGAAGCGTAGCGGCGCCATCGTGTATGACTGTGAACGCTGGAAGGACGGCATGTCTGACATGATGTCCCTGGCCGATTACTTCATCCCTGCTTATCCTTTTCTGAGCGACCCTGTCCTGGCGCTACCCGGAGTTACGATCGAGGCCAGGATGCGTAACCTGTCCGCGCAGGTTGCGGGGCGGCTGATCGTCACCCATGGGGAAGCCGGGGCCTATTACCTGCATGACGATGTTCTCTACCAGGTGCGGCCGCCTGAAGCCATAATCCGCGACACCACCGGCGCCGGGGACAATTTTCATGCCGCGTTCGCCGCCGCGCTGATAAGGAATTTCGATATCCATGCGGCCGTGAAGTTCGCGGTGGCCGTGGCGACGCTCTCCTGCCGCGCCTTGGGAGGAAGAGCGGGTCTGCCGGATTTCGAGGAGGCCTGTCTGGTCATGGATAGGCTGGAGTCGCGTCAAGTTGTATGCTAAATAAAGAGACATGCTGAGCAAACAGTCCATCATTGCCGAGGCCTTACGGCTGGGATTCGAGGATGTGGGATTCACCACGGCCGAGCCCTTTGATTCGCACAAGTTGTATCTCAAGGAGCACGCCGAAGAGTACGCCTGGGCCGAGGCCGTGGGCTTGAGTCTCCTGGACGGCACCGACCCCAAGTCCATATTCTCAAAGGCCCAAACCATCATCGTGCTCCTGGAAAACTACTGCCGCCAGTCATTCCAGACGCCGATGGTGAATCATTTCGGCCGCTGCTACCTGGACGACGACCGCATCACCAAGGACGGACTGGCGCTCAAGATCAAGGCCTTCCGGGGGTTCCTGCGCGACAACGCCATAGACTCCACGGTGCCGTTCAACCTGCCGCACCGTCTGGCCGCCGCCCGGGCCGGGCTTGGCACCTTGGGCAAGAACTGCCTGTTCTATGCCGGCCGCGTGGCAGCCGGCAGCTCATGGGTGCTGCCCATCACCGTGCTGGTTGACCACGCCTTCGAGCCCGATGCGTCCACCATCGGCATGGGCTGCCCGGACTGGTGCCGCAGCGCCTGCGTGGCGGCCTGCCCCACCCAGGCGCTCAAAGGGGGCGGGAGGATCGATCCGCGCCGCTGTATTTCCTTCCTGTCCTATTTCGGCCAGGGCTTAACGCCTTTGAAGCTGCGCGAGCCCATGGGTCTGTACGTCTACGGCTGCGACCGCTGCCAGCTCGTATGCCCACGCAACGCCCCCTGGCTGGCCCAGGATCTGCCCGTCAACCCGCGCGTGGCGGCCAAGGCCCCGGACTTCGACCTGGTGCGCCTGCTGCGTATGGATTTTGAGTACTTCCAGGAGCGCATCTGGCCTCACATGTTCTATATGAGTGCTCATGATATGTGGCGCTGGCGCATGAACGCCGCGCGCGCCATGGGCAATACCCTTGATCCGGCCTATATCCCCGAGCTGGTGCAGGCCTTCAACAGCGAGGCCGACGAGCGCGTCCAGGCCATGATCGCCTGGGCCCTGGGCCGCATCGGCGGCCGTGCGGCATATCAGGCACTCAAAAAACTGTCCAACCCCGTCTCTCAGATCGTGGCCCGGGAAATCGCCGATGCGATTGAAGGTTGTCGATCCCGGAAATGACGGGTGGAGCATCAATCGTCTTTTCCGTTTTTATCATACCTTAAATGAGGCTGGTGGAGAAGTAGCGCTCGGCGCGGTCCGGCAGGACCGTGGCGATGATCTTATTCTTTCCGTGCTTGGCCGCCGTTTGCATGCAGGCCCAAACATTGGCGCCCGATGATATGCCCACCAGCAGCCCGGCCCTTGATGCCAGCAGGCGGCTTGTGTTGATGGCGTCCCCATCCGTGACCTCGACGACTTCGTCGACAAGCGAGGTGTCGAGCACGGGCGGAATGAAGCCGTCGCCGATCCCCTCGATGCGGTGCAGGCCCGGTTCATGTCCCAGAAGCGCCGAGACGTTCTTGGGCTCAACCGCGATGATGACTGTTTTAGGATTGCGTTCTTTCAGGAATTTTCCGACGCCTTGCAGGGTGCCGCCGCTGCCGAGACCGGAGATGAAGATATCCACATGATGGTTCAATTGGTTCCAGATCTCGGGTCCGGTGGTGAGATAGTGGGCCAGCGGATTGTTGGGATTCTCGAATTGCTGGGGCACATAGATGTCTTTGCGGGTATTTTTGAGCTCCTGGATAACGCGGATGCAGCCTTCAAGGCTCTCTTTGGCCGGCGTGAGGATGAGCTCGGCCCCCAGGGCCTTGATGATCTTTTTGCGCTCTTCGCTCATGTTCTCGGGCATGACGACGATTACATGGTGGCCCATGATGCCTCCCACCAGGGCCATGCCGATGCCGGTATTCCCGGACGTGGGCTCGGCGATCGTATAGCCTCCCTTGAGCTCGCCGGACTTTTTGGCCTCCTCCAGCATGAAGAGCGCCACCCGATCTTTGATGCTGCCGCCGGGATTCAGGTGTTCAGCCTTGGCAAAAATATCCGCATCCAGGACATTTTTCAGGCAGACAATGGGGGTATTACCAATCTGATCAAGGACGTTTTTCGAATACATGTTGTGAGCTCCTGTCGTAATGATTCCATATTCCTTTACGACGATCTTCAGAAGAACTTGAATTCTCGGTCATCCCGCAGCTCTTCATCTGTCGTAAAAAACACCGTTTCATACCATTCACTCGGACCGATCTTGCTGTCTCCAACAGAGAATTATAGGCTATAAAGATGAGATTTTGTCAACAGATCTTTGTTCGGATCATTCCATGATCCTGTTGATCCCGGCATAGGCGAAGAAGCAGGCAAAGCAGGCCAGGAAGACGGCGCAGAAGCCTATGAGGCCGCGATAGACTCTATCGGTCAGGAGGTGTCGTCCTCGGGCTACCAGCACCGAAATCAAAGTATACCAGACGAAGTCGCCGCAGATATGGCCCACGAAGAAGGCCGTGATCCCGGGGATGCCCAAGACGCGGCAGCTCGCGAGGTACCCCAGTCCGATGGTTGCCCACCAGATGGTCCAGTAGGGGTTGGCTAGGCTCATGAGGATGCCGGCGGTGACCAGCGGGCCGGAGCTTTTCTGGTGCGCATCCCAGTCGATGCTTAAATTCGGCAGGGCCCGGAACATGCCGGTGGCCATCCAGGTAAGGATCATGGCGCCGGATAAGGCGATGGCAACGAAGACCGCGTCAAGCTTTAAGAGCGGCGCCAAGCCGATGAGCAGGGCCGCCAGCATGATAAGCTCCAGCAGGGAGTGCCCCAGGATCAGAAGCGGACCGGTCAGCGCCCCGCGCCTGGCGCTTTCACTGATGGTGGCGGTCAGGAGAGGCCCCGGCATCATGGCCCCGGAGAACGCCAGCATGAATGAGGTGAAAAACACCGTCGTGAGCGAGAACATGCTCACTTCATAGCATATTCCCTTAGACCGTGATAGCGTCGGTCATGAGGGTTTCCACATCCAGGGCATTGGCCATGAGCTCGCCCACGGTCTTGGAGAAGCGCGTGGAGTTCTCCACCTTACCGCCCGCGGCGATGACGGCCATGTCGTAAAGCAGTTGGCTGTAATCCTTGAGGACCGGGTCGTTCTTGTCCTTGGTAAAGAGGGTGCGCATCTTTGTAAGCACGGGATGGCCGGTATTGAGCTCCAGGTCGCGTTTGATCTCCGGCACCTTCTGGCCGAAGGACTTGAGCATCTTTTCCAGATAGCCGCTCAGCTGGTAGGTGTCTCCGGACAGGCAGGCCACCGAGTCCTTGAGGTGGGTGGAGGCTCTCACCTCGCGGATGGAATCCTTGAGCTCGTCCTTGATAAAGGCGAACAGCGGGGCGAAGCTGTCCTTGGTCTTTTCGTCGATGTCCACCAGATTGAGGTCGCCTTTTTCGGCGCTCTTGAAGGCCTTGCCTTCATAGGCGCCCAAACTCTGCGCCACCCATTCGTCGACCGGTTCGGTCATGAGCAGCACCTCGATGTCCTTCTCCTTCAAGCGTTCCAGGTGCGGGCTGTTGATGAGCGTGGTGGCGTCTTCGCCGCTGATGTAGTAGATGGCATCCTGGTCGGCGTGCATGCGGCTGATATACTCATCCAGCGGTATGAGCGTTTCGCCGGACTTGCTGGTGCGGAAGCGCAGCAGCTTGGAGAGCTTCTCGCGGTTCTCGTAGTCGTGCTGGATGCCTACTTTGAGCATCTGGCCGAATTCCTTGAAGAATGCGTCGTACTCGTCCTTGTCCATGCCGGTCAGCAGTTCGATGATACGCTTGACCAGGTTCTTGCGGATATTGCGCACCAGCGGGTCATGCTGCAGGATCTCGCGGCTGACGTTCAGGTTCAGATCCGGCGCATCCACCACGCCATGGATGAAGCCCAGATATTCGGGCAGCAGGTCCTGGCAGTCGTCCATGATGAAGACGCGCTTGCAGTACAGATGCACGCCATGTTTGCGGCCCGGCCGGAAGTAATCGAAGGGGGTATGGGCCGGGATGAACAGGAGCGCGTCGTATTCGGTCGTGCCCTCGAAGTGCATGTGCAGGCGTGTCAGCGGCGGGTTCCAGTCATGGCTGATATGCTTATAGAACTCGTTGTACTCATCGTCCGTGACCTCGTCCTTGCTCCTGGTCCAGATGGCCTTCATGGAGTTGAGGGTTTCCCCGGCCAGGATGATGGGATAGCTCACAAAGTCCGAATGCCGCTTGACGATTTCCTTGATGACATTAGCATCGCAGAAGTCCTGGCCGCCTTCTTCGGTCTCTCTGAGCTCAAGGGTTACGATCGTGCCGCGCGAGGGTTTTTCTATCTCCTCGACGCTGTAGGCACCGTCGCCGGAGGATTCCCATTTGGTGGCCAAGGTGGAACCGGCCGGTCGTGTAATGAGGGTCACCTTGGAGGCCGCCATGAAGGCGCTGTAGAACCCGACGCCGAACTGACCGATCAGCTCTGGTCTGATCAGGCCTTTGTTCTGTTCCACGGCCTGGAGAAAGGCCGATGTACCGCTCTTGGCGATGGTGCCGATGTTATCGATCACCTCGTCATGGTTCATGCCGATGCCGTTGTCGCTCACACTGATGGTCCTGGCTTGTGCGTCAAGCGTGACCTCGATCTTAAATTCCGAGTCGCCTTCCAGCAATCCCGGTTCGAGCTGCGATTTGAAGCGCAGCTTGTCGATGGCGTCCGAGGCGTTCGAGATCAACTCGCGTAAGAAGATCTCTTTATGGGAGTATAGGGAATGTATGATCAGATTGAGGAGTTGCTGCACCTCGGTCTTGAATTCGTGCACCTCACGTTTGGTCTCCATGGACCCTCCTTAAAGAAGAAAAATTATGAGTTTCTTTAGTGCTTTCTCAAAAACTTTTCAAGTCTTGCTTGGATCTTAACAGCGGCCAGGCTTGCCTTTTGGCCTTTTTTAGGCTATCAGGCTGGAATTACCAGGGGCTTTTTGATGGGGAGGATACAGGCTTGAATTTTTATCCGTGCATGAAGCACACGGTCATCCGCAAGACCGTGCGTGCCTTCGCCGAGACCGAGCTCGGTGCAATCGCCCATGATATCGACCAGGAGGCGCGCTTTCCCTGGGAGGTAATCGAGAAGATGCGGCCGCTTCATTTCTTCGGCCTACAGGTGCCCAAGGAATACGGCGGCGCTGACCTGGACAGCATCAGCTACGCCATCACCATCGAGGAACTCTCGCGCGTGTGCGCCGCCATAGGCCTGTGCGTAACCGTGCACAACAGCGTGGGGCTCTATCCCATCCTCACGTTCGGGACCGACGAACAGAAGCGGCGCTTCCTGCCGCGTCTGGCAGGCGGTGAGATCATCGGCGGGTTCTGCATCACCGAGGCCAACGCCGGCAGCGACGCCGGCGGGGTCGAGACGCATGCGGTCAAGGACGGCGATTCCTACATCATCAACGGCACCAAGATCTTCGTCACCAATGGCGCTATTTGCGGGGCGCCCTTGATCTTCGCCGTCACCAATCCCAAGAGTGCCAAGAGAGGCGCCAGTGTTTTTATCGTGGAGAAGACCACCCCCGGGTTTGCCGTAGGCGAGATCGAGGACCTGTGCGGCATGCGCGCCAACCCGGTTTCCTCGCTCTTCCTGGAGGACTGCCGCGTGCCCGAAGAAAATCTCCTGGGCAAGGTGGGCGACGGGCTCAAGATCGGGCTTGCTGCCCTGGACACCGGACGCTTAGGCATAGCGGCCCAGGCCTTAGGGATCGCCCAGGCCGCTTTCGAGGCCGCGGTGCGCTATTCCAAGGAGCGCCAGCAGTTCAAGCAGGCCATCGCCTCGTTTCAGACCATCCAGAACATGCTGGCCGACATGGCCACCGAGATCGACGCCGGAAGACTGCTGCTCTACCGGGCCTGCGCCATGAAGGATGCGCTTAGCCCTTTTTCGGCCGAGGCGGCCATGGCCAAGCTCTACTGCAGCACGCTGGCCACGCGCGTGAGTGGTCAGGCTGTTCAGATCCACGGCGGGTACGGCTACAGCAAGGAATACGACGTGGAACGCTATTACCGGGACGCCAAGGTAACCGAGATCTATGAAGGCACCAGCGAGGTGCAGCGCATGGTCATCGCGCGCTCCGTGCTTACCAGGCCGAGCTAGGGGGAGAAAGGTGAATCTGGTCGTATGCATCAAGCAGGTGCCAGCCGTTTCCGAGCTGCCGTGGGACCCCCAGAGCGGGACCTTGAAGCGCAACCTGGCCGAAGGCATGATGAACCCGGCCTGCAGGCATGCCCTCGAGGCGGCCTTGCGCTTGAAGGAGATCCACGGCGGCTATATCACGGCCATCAGCATGGGTCCGCCGGCCGCGGCCGAGATCCTGCACGAGGCCCTAGCCTTAGGCGCGGACAAGGCCGTGCTCTTAAGCGACCCAAAACTGGCCGGCGGCGATACCCTGGCAACCTCATATACCCTGGGCAGGGCGATATATAAGCTCTGCCCGGATTTCGACCTGGTCCTGTGCGGCTGCCATACCAGCGACAGCGAGACCGCCCAGGTCGGACCGCAGCTTTGCGTGGAGTTGGATATCCCGGGCGTGGCCAATGTGGAGCACCTTCAGGTGCGGGGCCGGACCTTGATCATGCGGCGTCTGGCCGATAATTTTCTGGAGACCCTGGAGATGGACCTGCCGGGACTGGTCACCGTAACCACCAAGCAGTATCTGCCGCGTTATGCCTCCCTGGGCGGTTTGAACGAGGCCTTCCAGTCCTCCGAGGTCCGGACCCTCACCGCCGCCGATCTCGATTTGGACGGCGACAAGGTCGGCGTGGCAGGCTCGGCCACGCGCATCCGCGCGGTGTACGCCCCCCAGGCGGCCAAGGAGAACGTGGTCTTGAAAGGGGCGGTCAAGGACATCGTGGAGGAGCTCTTCAACCGTTTCGGCGACCGTATCGCCGGCGCCATAGGAAAGGACTTGAATGGCCGCCAGTAAGGATAAACAGAGTCAGCGCAGCATCTGGGTTTTCGGCGACTACCGTAACTATTTCCAGAACCGGGTGACCCTGCAACTCTTATCGCGCGCCACCGACCTGGCCGGTCGCATCGGCGCCCGGGTGTGCGCCACGGTCTTCGGCCACGAGGTCGATGAGTACGTGGGTGAATATATCGCGCACGGGGCGCACACGGTCTATGTCGTCGACGATAGCCGCATCAAGGACTACAACGTGGATACCTATGCCAGCCTCATGGTCTGGCTTATTCGGCAGCATAACCCTGAGATCGTGCTGGTGGGCGCCACCACCTTCGGCCGCGAATTCGCCCCCAAGGTGGCCAAGCTGCTTGCCACGGGTCTGACCGCCGACTGCGTGGGTCTGGATATCGACGAGGAGGGGCTGCTGGTGCAGACCGCCCCGGCCTTCGGCGGCAATCTCCTGGCCGAGATCGTCACCCCCGCGCGGCGCCCTCAGATGGCCACGGTCAGGCCGGGCGTGTACCGCGAGATCCCGCACAACTACCATGCCACGGGCGAGGTCCTGCGTCTGTCCCTGCCCCAGGACCTGCCCCGGCCGCGTGTGCGCCTGGTAAGCGCCGAGCGCCAGGTACAGCGCGAACAGCGGCTGGAGGAAGCCCGCATCGTGGTGTGCGGCGGACGCGGCATGGGCAGTCTGAAACGCTTCCGCAACCTTGCCGAGTTGGCCCGTCTCATGGGCGGCGAGGTGGGCGCCACCCGGCCGGTAGTCTACGCCAACTGGGCTGGCCAGGACGCCCTGGTGGGCCAGGCCGGAAGGCATATAAAGCCCCAGGTGCTCTTGGCCTTCGGCATCAGCGGCGCCATCCAGCATACGGCCGCCATCACCGGCGCGGACTTCATCATCGCCGTGAACAAGAACCCGGGCGCCACTATGATGAAACTGGCCGACGTGGCCGTGGTAGCCGACGCCAACCAGACCTGCCTGGCGCTGATCAAGGAACTCAAGAAACACTTGAGGGGCTGATGGAAAAAACACGGCCCTCAAGGAGGCTGTCCTTGAGGGCCGTGAGCGTGGTTGATGGGGTTTATCGGTAATGGATCAGCTGACCAAACCCTTGACCGCTTCGATGGCCGGGGCCGTGAACAGGGCGACGAACACCGCATACAGGGCAAAGGATCCGATGGCTTCGCTGAGATAGATCTTCTCAAAGCGGAACTTCAGGGAAGTGATGGTGAGCCCGCCCATAATCAGGCAGCCCAGGTGGAAGTAGGGGAAGTTCCCGGCGCCGGCCGTTGCATCGGCGGCAAATGCGAATCCGGCCGTAATCATGACTACGAAGAAAGCTACGATGGCGGTTTGTATTGTCCTTTTCATTTTCTTTTCCTCCCTTCATTCGTACTTGCTGTTTATGATAAGGCATACTCCGTGCCAACTTCTGCGGCGAAGATTAAAAACATTATAATATAATGTAACTATTGATGAATTGCTGATTCGGCGCGGATCGCTGATACGTGAATCGGGGCTCAAGGTCAAGGTCTCGTTGAATGAAATGTTAAGAACATTGAATGAAACGTGTGAAACGTAAGGCTCCAAACTCCTCTTTGACACGTAAAGGGATAAGGGGTAATGAAATTCACATGCGCCGCACTGTCTTTCCGACACGGTTTGTCGCGCCTTCTGGCCGTATCATATACCAAACCTCAGGGATGATAGCTTCTCCAACAGAAAGGAGTTTCTATGAAGACACGCTACTTGATGGCAATCGATGTGGGTGGAGGCTCTGGACGCTGTCTGTTACTGGATCCGGATACGGGAGCGACATCGGCGGCCAAGCGCAGATGGACCCATCCGGCCGCCCCCGGCACCAATGGTCTCGGATATGCTATCGATACCGGCGACATACTGAAGAAACTCGGAGCTGCGTCACGCGAAGTGCTCGCCAAGGCCGGCGCCGACCCGAGTCAGATCATCGGTATCGCGGCCAGCGGTATGCGCAATACGGCCGTGGTCCTGGATGCTAAAGATCGCATCCTGCTGGCGACCCCCAACCGGGATGCCCGCGCCCTGGGCGAAGGCATGGTGCTGGGGATGGAGCGCGGCAAGGAGATTCACGCCGTCACGGGTCATTGGCCTACGCCTTTGTTCCTCGGAACGCGTCTCTTATGGATGAAAAACAACGCCCCCGAGCTCTTTGAGCGCGCGACCGCCGCGCTCTCGGTTACCGACTGGATAAGTTTTGTTCTGTCGGGAAACATGGCCAGCGAAAGATCCCAGGCCGGTGAATCGCTGCTTTTTGACCTGAAACGACGGGAATGGGCCTTGGATCTCATCGATTCCCTCGGATTTCCCCGCGCGCTTTTCCCCCCGCCGGTCGATTCGGGCTCCCGCATCGGCACGCTCACCAAACAAGCGGCCGAGATCTTCGGTCTCGTCCCCGGGATCCCCGTGGCCGCCGGTGGGGCCGATACCCAGTGCGGACTCTTGGGCTCAGGCGTTGTTAAAGACGGAGGGCTGGCCGTCGTCGCCGGCACAACCATGCCCTTGCAGCTGGTGACCGAAGACCTGGTCCTGGATGAGTCCGGCCGGCTCTGGAGCGGTCTGCATGTCGTGCCGGGACGTTTCATCCTGGAGAGCAACGGTCTTGTCACCGGCGACATCATCGACTGGTTCGCCCGGCTTCTCTACCCGGATGCCCCCGATGCGACGCTGACGCTTTTTGCCGAAGCGGGCACATCATTGCCCGGGGCCGCCAATGTGTATTCCACGTTCGGCTCCGCACTCTTCGACGGCCACGTCGTGGGCTTTCCCATCGGCAACCTCACCCTGTCCCACATGATCACGGGCGACCCGTCTAAGAGCCGCAGACACATTGTCCGCGCCTTGGTGGAAGGGATCGCCTTTTCCGTGCGCGCCAACCTCGAGCAGATCAGGGAGGTCAGCGGCAAGAAGATTCAGACGGTAAGGGTCTGCGGCGGCATGTCCAAAAGTGCGCTCTTCTCACAGATCGTCTCCGACATCACGGGATGCACGGTGCTTGTCCCGCCTGTGCCTGAGGTTACCTCGATTGGGGCGGCCCTGCTGGCGGGCGTCGGGGCGGGGATATTCGCCGACGCAGGTACCGGGGCCGACAAAGTGGCTTCAGTCATGCAGGAACATCAACCGGGCGCTCTGTCCGCAAAATACCAGAAGCTCTATACCGGTTGGCGCCAGGCTTTCGACAAACGCGCCGAGACCGACACGGTCATCGGCGATCTTTTAACCGCCGCGCTCTTCGAGCCCTCTCCCACGGCGGGCAGGGCCGCCGATCCGTCTCTTTCTCCGCATATGTTCATCACCGCCTCGCTCGATCAGAGCGCGATCGATGAGCTGGCAGGGATCGGCCAGGTGAGGTGTGCCGAGTGGCGCGCGCATGCCAAGATCTACGACGGCGGCGCGGAACTGGCGCAGGCGCTTGCCGGGGTGCAGATCTTCGTCACTGAAATGGACGTGGTCGATTACCCCGCCATCCATGAGGCGCGGGATCTCAAAGCCATCGTCACCTGCCGCGGAAACGCGGTCAACGTCGATCTGGCGGCCGCCACCGCCTACGGCATCCCGGTCATCAATACCCCGGGCAGGAACGCCGATGCCGTCGCGGACCTGACCGTCGCCTTCATGCTGATGTTGGCGCGCAGGATGCCCGGGTCCTTCGACTTCCTGAAACACGGCCAGGTGAAGGCAGGTGACATGGCCAAGATGGGCGAGGCCTATCTGAAGTTCCAGGGCCGGGAGCTCTGGCGAAAGACCGTGGGGCTGGTAGGCATGGGCAATGTCGCGGCCTGCGTGGCCGCAAGGCTGATCCGCTTCGGCGCCAGGGTCGTGTTCTACGACCCGGTGGTCACGGCCGAGTCAGGCGCTCTGCTTCTGGCCCGCAAGGTATCCTTTGATGAATTGCTGGCCGAGAGTGATTTTGTCAGCATCCATGCCCCCGCGATCGAGGCCACGAAAGGGATGATGAACCGCGCGGCCTTCGAGCGCATGCAGACCGGGGCCTTCTTCATCAACACCGCCAGGGCCTCCCTGGTGGACGATAGCGCGTTGTTGTGGGCCCTGAACTCAGGCAGGATCGCCGGGGCCGCCCTGGACGTTTTTTCAGTCGAGCCCCCGGGAACGGATGACCCGATCGTCTCGCACCCCAATGTGATCGCCACCCCGCATCTGGGCGGCAACACCACCGAAATCGCGGCGCATCAGGGGGCCATCGCCATCGACCAGATCAGAAAGCTCCTGGCCGGCGAGCCCCCGGAGTATATCCTTAATCCCGAGGTGTTGGAAACGTTCAGCTGGTCGGCGCCCCGGATTGAATTGGACGAGAAGAAGCGCGAGGAGCTTGCCGGAAACAAGCGGCCTTCCATGACGTCCTGACCTTCCACCGGAAAACAAGGCTGATGAGATGTCGATGCATGATCAGGACCATGACGAGCGTGAAAGGGGGTAAACCGACCTATGGGTTCTTATGAGGAGTATAGGACGGAAGTGTTGGAGACCAGTCTCTGGCTGTCGGATCATGGCTATTTCGGTTCGCTCAGGGGCACAGGCGGCAATGTCTCCGTGCGGATAGACGGCCGGGATCTGATGGCCGTCACGCCGTCATCGGTGAAATATCACGAGCTTGCCCTGGATGATATCTGTATCGTCGATCTGACAGGCGCCGTGGTGGAAGGGGTGCGCGCCCCTTCGGTGGAAGCCGGGATGCATGCCGCGATCTACCGTGAACGTCCCGACGTCAAGGCCGTCGTGCATACCCATCAGATCTACGGCAGCGTCTTTGGCGTGCTGAATCAGCCCATCCCGGCGCTGCTTGACGAGATTTCCTTCACCTTGGGCGAAGCCATCGAGGTGGTCCCGTACGCGCTGTCCGGTAGTCCAGAGCTGGCCGCTAATGTTGCGTCTAAGCTCAAGAACAACGCCAATGCGTACATCATCCAGAATCACGGGATCATCGCCCTGGGGAAGAATATGGACAAGGCGCTTCTGGCCGCCGAACTCCTGGAAAAGGTCGCGCAGATCTACTATCTGGCGCTTTCCACCGGCAGGCCGGTCACGATCCTTCCCGACCAGATTCAGGAAATGGCGCGCAGCATCAGGGAGTATGAGGTAGGCGAGGCCAGAAAGAAGGCGATGACATAATACTGACACAGGCGCGAATAATGCGGCGGTTGGTGATGCTTACCCGACCGATTCCTTGCGCGGCCCCCTGAATCTATACGGGGGCCGCGCAAGGCGCTGGGTGCCTTAATTGAGCATGTCGCGGCCGTAGTCCAGGATACGGCGCGCGACCACGATCATCTGGATCTGCTGGGTGCCTTCGTAGATGTCGTTGACCTTGTTGTCGCGCATCCATTTCTCCAGCAGATAATCGCGGGAGTAGCCGATGGGGCCCAGCAGCTCCACGCATTTCTGCACGATGATGTTGCCGTACTTGCCGGCCTTGGCCTTGACCATGGAGGCCTCGAGGTTGTTGGGCCGGCCGTTGTCCGCCATCCAGCCCGCGCGGACCACCATCAAGCGGATGACCTCGAGCTGGGCTTCCATCCATAAGAGGTCGCGCTCCACTGCCGTCAGCTCCAGGGCGCCGCGGTCGTAACGGGGGATGATGCCCTCCTTGGCCAGGGTTTCCTTGGTGAAATCAAAGGCCGCCTGGGCGCATCCCAGGGCCATGGCCGCCACCAGGGGCCGGGTGGCGTCGAAGGTCGCCATGACGCCCTTGAACCCGCCCTCGGGCCTGATCTCCGGATCTCCCAGGAGATTGGTCTTGGGGATGCGGCAGTCCTCAAAGACCAAGGTGGCGGTGTCCGACGCGCGGATGCCGCACTTATGTTCGAGCTTTTCCACGCGGAAGCCGGGCGTCCCTTTTTCCACCACGAAGGACTTGATGGCGGCGCGGCCTTTGGACTTGTCCAGCGTAGCCCACACCACGACCGCCTCGCAGCGCTCCCCGTCGGTCACGAAGATCTTCTCGCCGTTGATGATATACTCATCGCCGTCCAGCACGGCCGTGGCGGTCACGGCGCTGGCGTCCGAACCGCAGCCCGGCTCGGTGATGGCCATGGCGCAGTACTTTTTGCCGAAGCGCTCGTACTGTTCGTCGGTGGCCACGGCGTCCACGGCGGCATTGCCCAGGCCGCCGCCCGGCATGGCCAGCATCAACCCCACGTCGCCCCAGGCCATCTCTTCGGCCCCGGCCACGGAGATGGCGTTGGCGCCGATGCGGTCATCGGTGGCCTTGATCTCCTTCTTCTCCTTCTTGGCGCCCTTGCGTCCGCCGCCGCCCATGCCGGCCTGCATGATGGGGGCAAAGGCGTCCAGCTCCTTGGCGCGCTCATGCTCGTGGTCGTCGTAGTAGCGGGCGATGGGACGTACGATATTGTTGACCATGTCATGCAGCATGTTCCTTACTTGATCCACCATTTCAGGCGTTTCGAAACTGATCATTTTTATCTCCTCCTTCCTAACGAAATTATGCCATGATGAGGCCTTCGAGCATGGCGAAGGCGCGGGCGTTGCGGAACCACATTTCAACCGGATGCTCACGGATGAGACCGTGGCCGCCCAGGATTGATATCCCGTAGTCCGCGCATTTGAACGACTGCTCGGCGGCATACTGTTTGGCCAGATAGCCGAGCCTCAGGGGATTGTCCTGCTGGTCCGCGGACCAGGCCGCCTTCCAGTTGAGAAGACGCGCGCCGTCGATCTCGATGGCCATGTCGGCCAGCATGAAGGCGATGGTCTGCCTGGTGGCGATGGGCTGGCCAAAAGTCACGCGCTCCTTGGCGTAATTGATACAGTAATCGCGCGCCGCCGCCGCCACGCCCACCGCGGCCGAAGCCAGGGCGATCCGGCTGCAGGCCACCAGACGGCTATAGTCGAGGCCGGCCAGGCGGTTTTCAGCGCCGACCTCGCACTCGTCAAAGGAAACTCTGAAAAGGTCCAGGGCGTTTAAGCCCATATTCTTTTCCCTCTCGCCCACACTCAGGCCTTTGGTGTTTTTCTCCACGATGAAGGCCTCCACCGCGCCTGCTCCGCCGCCTACGGCGGTCGTAGCCGCCACGATGAAGAAGGGCGCTTTGTTGGCCAACGGCACGAGACATTTTTTCCCATTCAGAATGTATTTCGTTCCCTTTTTTTGGGCTGTGGTCGCGGGGTTGTTGATGTTGAAACCGACCGCATGTTCCATGACGGCCAGCGTGCCTATGGTGTAATTGTCCCCGCAGAATGCGGGCAGGTACTTGGCCTTCTGGGCTTCATTGCCCATCTCAAGAATCGGCAATACGCACAGGTACGGCGCCATGACCGCAGCGGCCAGGGACAGATCGCCGTAGGCCAGTTCTTCAGCCATGATGGCATTGTTGAGCACGGACCTGGCCGAAGCATAGCCCCCGAACTGCTCCGGGATCATGTTGGGGGCAAGACCCAGCGCCCACGAATCCGTGAGAAACTCGTCCGGGATGGCGGCATTCTCGTCGCAATCGCGGGCGATGGGCCGCATCTTGTCAGCCGCGAAACGGTGCATCGATTCCTGTATCTGCCGTTGATCCTCATCCAAACTGAACGTCGACATAAATACCTCCTCTTTATAGTCTCAATTGTCCATGACCTGTAGCGCATGGTAAGCATGTAATCCCAGCAGGCACTTCCCTCTGTGGGGAATAAATCAGCCTAACGTCTGCATTACAAAGGTGTATCTGGCAATCAGAAATACCATGCCTGGGGAGTGAATTCAAGACAATAATTAACCGATCGGTAAAACAATTGCCGGCCCACGAGCTCGCACCTGTCCCATGGCAGGGCGGCACTCAAGATATATGCAGGTTCCATAAACGCAAGTGACACAATAATGTCATGGTTTCTCCATAAGTTCTCCATATTCCTATGGCACGAAGAGATACACACTAAGAATGGAGAAAGGAGATATTTCATGCGCAGAACACCCGTGTTGATGGCAGCGGTACTGGTGATAGGCCTCCTCATAGTCGGTCCCGCTTTCGGGATCGAATCACCCGCTCCCTCCGGCCCTACGTCGGCAGTGCCCATGATATGTCAGGGGGGTGGGCGGCATGCCCCTGAAGGGCCCATGCCCGTCGCAATCATGATGCTGATACGATGCCAGGAGATCGACGTGCTCAGCGAGCTGACCGGCTTGACGCAGGAGAATGTCAAGCAGCTGCTGATAGCGTCTCCGCCTCCGGCCATCCTGGAAGCCTATGGGATACCCTTCGAGAGCTTCCGGTCAGCCATGGACAAGCAAGCCTTGAAGCTCATCAGGCAGGCACAGGTCTCCGGCATGATCACGAAGAAACAGGAGAACGAGATACAGAGAATGACGGCCCTCAAATCAGCCAGACCCGCTCCCGTGGGAGATGCCGTTCATTGATGAGGGCTCTGGGGCTTCCGGCCATATGCAATCCCTCCGAGGCAGTTGTTCACCGGCAGGACCTGGAAAGAATTGCCTGGGGCGTTGGCAATCGTTTCCTGTTCATTGGCCTTGGGCGGGAGCCTTAACGTATGATCGGGAAAAGAAATTAAGAATAAAATCAAACCAATATTAGTTACGGTCGTGGGCTGAACACGATAAAGCAGGGTGACTATGAAACAGCGTAAACGCTATACCGGCGACTTCAAGGCACGCGTCGTGGTGGAGTACATCAAAGGCGAAAAACCGCTGGAAAAAATCGCCGATGAGCACAATCTGCACCCTAACCAGATCAAAAACTGGAAATCCATCCTCTTGAAGCGCGCGCACGAGGTCCTCGAAGACCGCCGATCGCGCAGTGAAAACGACATGAAGAACGGTAACTTACTTTCCCCTTGAATTCTTTGTTGAAGGCGTTCTCCTGCCGGTTTCTGGCACGGTTCTGGCCTGCACCAAAAGAGGCAAGACAAGTATGAGGAGGGACGGTGCAGGATGCATATCCTTGAAAGAAGGAGCGCATCCGGGAATGGATCACGAACCATGTGCTACGGACAGGCCAGAGCGAAGGCGCTGTATAAAAAACAAAGGAGGTAATGAATGATCAACGGGATAGGCAATAGCACCGGTTATCAGAGCTATCTGCAGCCCCAGTCCATGCGGCCCAAACCGCCGGATGAGGCCCAGATGTTTGGCAAGCTGGACACCGATGGGGACGGCACGCTGTCACAGATGGAGCTGGACACGTGGTCCAGCGCGATGGCGGAGAAAACGGGACAGGCGATCGACACCAGCGAGGCGCTTTCCACCTATGACGCCGATGGCGACGGGGGGCTTTCGAGCGAGGAGATGCAAGCCTTTGTCAGTGCCACCATGCAGCAGGGTATGGGTGGCATGGGCATGATGCAAGGGCCTCCGCCGCCACCTATTCAGCCGGGGTTGTTCGATGCCCTCGACACCGACGCTAGCGGCGGGATCTCCGAGTCGGAGCTCTCGACCTGGGCCGCAAATATGTCGGAGGAAACCGGCACCACGATCGACACCAGCGAGGCCATCTCCACCTATGACACGGACGCTGACGGGGAGCTGAGTGCTACGGAGCTGGAGACGTTTCTGGACGCCAGCGGGATAAAACCGCCTTCAGCGAAAGCTGCCGCACGGACGGACGACAGCACCGACACGACCAGCAGCACGTCCCAGGCGTCAGGGATCCTATCCAAGTATGATATCGACGGCGATGGTGTGCTGAGCGCTACGGAGCTGCAGGCGTATCTTGATGACCGGGATGCGTCCTATCAGAACTTCGTGCAGAAGGCCCTGGCGCTCTATCAGAGCCTGATGGGCGGTTTAAGCGACAATTCGTCCCTCGACTATTCCGCTTAAAAAGAAGGCATGGTGGCATTCTGGCGGGGCCTTATGCCGGTGTCGGTATGGCATAGACCCCGCCGGTTCAGGCCTTGAACTCCTCCTTGAGCTTGCGTTTCAAGATCTTGCCCGACGGGTTCTTGGGCAGCTTGTCGACCACGACAATGCGCTTGGGACACTTGAATCCCGCCAGGCGTTCCTTACAGAAGGCGATCAGATCCTTGTCCGTGATGAGGGCCCCCTGCTTGGGCACCACCACCGCGGCTACGATCTCGATCCACTTGGGATCGGGCAGCCCGATCACCGCCACCTCTTCAATGCCCGGATACTGGTATAAGACCTCCTCGACCTCGCGCGAGGCCACGTTCTCGCCGCCGGTCTTGATCATGTCCTTCTTGCGGTCCACCACATAGAGGTATCCGTCAGCGTCGAACATGCCTAAATCGCCGCTGTGGAACCAGCCGAAGGCGAAGGCCTCACTGGTTTTTTCCGGATCATTCAGATAGCCTGTCATGACATGCCCGGATCGGTGCACAATTTCGCCCACCGTGCCGACCGGCACGAACTTGCCGTCATCATCCATAAGCCTGGTCTCGACATTCAAGACCGGCTTGCCGGCCGAGCCGGGTTTCAAGAGCTGATCCTCGGGCTTCAAGATGGTGGCCACCGGGCCCATCTCTGTCTGACCGTAGTAGTTCCAGAGTTTGAGGCCGCGGAAGGTGACCGAGAGCTGCTTGATGATCTCCACCGGCATGATGCTGGCGCCATAGGCCGCTTTCTTAAGGCTGCGGTGATTATAGTTCTTGAATTCCGGATGGTTCAATATCCCGATCCAGACCGTGGGCGGGGCGAACATGTGCGTGATCTGGTACTTCTCGATCAGCTTGATCATCTCCAGCGCATCGGCCTTGTGCATGATGACATTGGTGGCACCTACGTACAGGTAGGGCATCAGGAAACAGTGCAGTTGGGCGCAGTGGAATAGGGGCAGGGCGTGCAGACTCACGTCGTCGGTCTCATACTGCCCGTCGAAGATACAGCTGTGGTACTGCGACATCAGCGCCCGATGCGAAAGCATGGCGCCCTTAGGCTTCGATTCCGTGCCGCTGGTATACGGTATCTGGACTACATCCTCGGCGCTGACCTCCACCTGGGGCTCATCGGCGGGCATCTTCGCCATGTCCGAGATGAGATTGAAAAATCCTTCCGGCACCGCCGCGTCGCTCAAGGGGATGAATCCCCAGCGCTCTACGGTGGCAAACTTGGCCTGGGACTGCGCAATGACGGGATATAACGTATCCTCGATAATGAAGATGCGCGCCCCGGAATGGTTGACGATATAGGCAATCTCCTCGGCGCCCAGCATGTAGTTGATCGGCACCTGGATGGCCCCGATCTTTGCCAGCCCCAGCATACTGATGGGGTAGTAGTGTGAATTGTAGGCGTATACCGCCACGCGGTCGCCCCTGACAATCCCGTACTGGGACATGAGGTTGGCGAAACGCCTGGCTTCGCGTTCGAGGTCGTAAAAGGAAAGTCGTATATCTTGGAAGATGATGGCGGTCTTGTTCCCATATTTAGTGGCCGCCCGCCGGGCCATGTCGCCGATCGTGTCGCGGTTGATGATATTGCTCATGTATGCCTCTCCTATCGCCGCGGGGCTTTTTGTGACCGCCTTGCCGCGGCATGTGGAGTATAAAGGCAAGAGGCTTAAGAGTCAATCTATGAGGTTGTATACAGCTGCAAATCAGTAATGCAGAGAAAATGGGATCATGGCCCCGTTATCTTGCCCGCTCACGAACCAAGGAGGGATTTCTGTTACATAATCATTATAGATATCATAGGAATAAAACTTCAATGGTATGGTCGCTTGTGATATGTTGATGACGTCCATGGGACATCTTCATAAGACCGGGTAAGGCGCAGCATATAAAAGGGATTACGAAATCATGAATGACGGGAGGATGGGATGCAAAGGAGTTTCATAACGGCGCTCAGTTTCATTGCCATGCTGGGTTATGCCGGGTCTGCTCTGGCGCAGGCGCCTGCGGTTCAGGATGATAACGCCCCGGTATCCCTCATCCAGAATATGCAGGACCTGGGGCTTCATTGCGAGGTCGGTCTGGACCTGGGCTCTCTGCAGGGATACACGCGCTACCAGCGGGGAGGGCTCTTTGTGGATGCTTTCGGCGCAACCAGGCAATACCCGTCACCCTTGAGCGAACTGAAATTCCCTCTCGATGTCTATATGCTGGGTCTGACAACCGCCCTGCAGTATAAAGATAGGCTGAACCTGAACTTCGAGCTTAAGAAAAATCTCAGTACCGACGCTGGAAGCATGGAGGATTCCGACTGGGGGTACTGGTATCTGGTCTATGAAGACGGCGCGCCCTTGGTGCATGACCCCCGCCCCAACTCCCTGGACATTTATTCCGAGAGCAAGGCCAGTCTCGATGCCTGGGTACTGGATGCCAAGGCCAGCTATGCGCTTCTTCTCAAGTCGGGATGGTCGATCGGCGCAGGCTTAGGCCTGCTGTACCAGTACTTTGATTATGATGTTTCCGACACCACGCAGTGGTACCCTTCATATGCCTATTATTTCGGGGGCGCGGCCGCGGCCGATAGCTATAACGGCAAGATTATTACCTATGAAGTCTCGTATGCCATCCCTTATCTTCTTGTCGAGGCCGGTGTGGATGTGGCCACAGGCATCACAGTGCGCGTCGATATCGGCTATTCTCCCTACGCCCTAGGACATGACCGGGATCATCACCTGATCGGCATCACCGGTTCGGGGAGTATTTCCGAAACCGATTACACCGGACGCGCCCTCCGTTATGGTCTGCAATGCCGGGGCGACCTCTCCGACCATTGGGCATTGGGTGTGCGCTACGAATACCTGAAAATCACAGGAGACGGTGATAGTTATAATTATTCCGGTGACGGCTCGGCTTATACGGGGAAGATCGATCAGGACATCGCAAGTGTTCAGGAGTATCTGAGTGTGAACCTCAGGTATTGTTTCTGATAGGAGCACCTGGACTGATTTACGCGTTATTCCGGGTATCCATGGGCCATCTTCTGGGGGGTAGACCATGGGCTGTTATCGATGCTATAAAAGACCAGGATTGCGATTACGATAAGAGGGGACACGTTGAAGGTAGTTCGGAAGACAGACTTCAGACCAACTGCAACGCAGAATCCTGGCCGTCAATATCCAACCACTCGCAGTGGACTCCGTCAGTGTGGAATCCTTTGGACGCTTATTCTGGCGGCGCTCATCCTGGTATCATGTTCGGGAGGCTCTTCTTCCGGTGATGATCACGGGGCAAAAGACACAGGCTCAGAATCCGGATCCAACCCGGATTCGGGATCCGGCTCGGACACAGGCCCGACATCCACGAACGTATCCCGACCCGTGCTCAGGTTGACCCTGCCGGCCAGTTGGGATGAGAATTGGTTTGCTTCCCCCGCGGTCTTCGATCTGGATGGCGATAGACAAAATGAGATTATCGCCGCTCGGCACAGCGTGCTCTATGTCTGGAATGCGGCCGGAACCTTGCTCTGGCGCGCCCCGGTGGGCGAATCCGCCACTTCGGCCAATGATCACGGCGACAGCCGGCAATACGCCGGGCCCGTGGTCGGTGATCTGGACGCCGATGGGTATGGAGAGATCGCCATCGCGTACAGCAATGCCGTGGCGCTCTATGATCACAACGGTTATATGAGAGCTGGTTGGCCCCGGACGTTTCCGGGTTCGGCCGGCGAGATCAGGTCGTTGGCGGGGGCTGACCTCGATGATGACGGCACATCCGAGATCCTGGCCCAAAAGACCCTCGACGGTCCGGTAAGCGTGGTCTGGCGATTGGACGGCACGGTGCTCAGCGGCTGGCCCCAGGTGCAGAATTGCGCGGAATGTCGTTCATCCGGCGGGTACGATCAGAATATCGGCGCCGCTGATTTCGACCATGACGGCCGGCTCGAGGTGGTGAGCACCTATGATTGCAGCGCGATCGGGATCATGCATGCCAACGGCAGCCCGTTGCCGGCCAATCCCATCTTCAGCGGGCCATACGTGAGCAGCGTGCCTTTTTTTCATGATATCGACCTTGCCATACAGGGCTGGGGCGCGGACGGCAATGATCGTGACGAGTTCACGGATTCATCCCCGGTCTTCGGTGACCTGGACGGCGACGGGAGTCCGGAGCTTATCGTCTACTCCGATCATGAGCGCGCCGGTGAGTATGTGAACCGCGGCAACTGCCTGTGGGTTCTCAACCCGGACCTCACGCGTTGTACCGGCTTCGAAACCCCGATCTGTTCTGGAGCCCCCCTGTTTACCGGTTACGAAGACAATATCGTGCAGGTGGCCCCGTCCCCGGCCTTGGGACAGCTCTCAGGCGACAGCCGACCCGAGATCGTGGTGCCGTCCTATGATGGGCGCATGCGTTGCTTCTCGCCGGACGGCGCCACCTTGTGGTCGTATGCCTTCGATCAGGCGGGCGCCCCCTTTATCGGCGCCTCGGGTGCCGTCATCGGAGATCTGGATGATGACGGCCTTAGTGAGGTCGTCTTCACCACTTACTCCACGGCCCAGGATGTCTCCCACCTCATCATCCTTTCTGCCGGTGGCATTGAATTATATAAGGTCAAGCTCGTCAAACGGGGCAGCATGAGCCCCCCAACCCTGGCGGACATCGACGGCGATGGTATGATAGAAATTATCATCTCCTTGAAAGACACCTTGGGTTCCGGCCTGGGCGGCGTTCAGATCTGGGATGTGTCTTCCGCCCGAATCAATGCTCTTCCCTGGCCCACCGGCCGTGGCAATTACCTGCGCAACGGCCAAGGGTTCTAAGCAGGCACGACATGATGAGGGTCGAAGCGCGTTCGGCTCTTGCGCAGGCACTGAATGCGGCCCTGCCGATCTGGGTAGGCTATGCGGCCGTGGGAGTGCCCTTCGGGGTATTGGCAGCCAAACAGGGTTTGACGCCCCTGATGATTGCGCTCATGTCCGCGATCGTCTTTGCCGGCAGTTCACAGTTCATCGCGGTTTCCATGTTCGGCGCCGGTGCGGGCGTTGTCTCCATCATCATCACCACCTTTTTCGTCAATCTCAGGCACGTGCTGATGAGCTCCGCCCTGGCCCTGCACCTCAAAGGCAGGTCCAAATGGCTCTTGAGCCTGTACGCCTACGGCGTAACGGATGAATCCTTTGCCGTAAACCTGACCCGTTTCAATCAGGGCGATTGGGATATCCGACGCGCCCTTTTCGTCAACCATTCCGCCAATCTCGTGTGGTTCATCAGTACCGTGGCCGGCGGATATCTGGGTGAAGTGATCCCGGAGGGCGCCCTGGGTATCGACTATGCCCTGACGGCCATGTTTCTGGCCCTCCTGATGTTGCAGGTAACGAGCTGGCTGATGGCGGCCGTGGCCTTGCTTGCCGGCGTTTTGGCCGTTTTTCTCTCCCGGCTCTCTCCCGGGAACTGGCATGTGATCATCGCAACGGTCATAGCCGCCACCGCAGGCGTGGTTATCCAGGAGCGGTTTCCAAGCAGGCGACGCCACGGAGAACGTCCATCATGAGCTTCAATATCTATCTGCTCTGTATCGTCGGGATGGGCCTGGTGACCTATATCCCACGCTGGCTGCCCCTTATATGGCTGACCGGCCGCGATGTCAGCCCTCTCCTGGTGCGCTGGCTCAAGTTCGTGCCGGCCAGTATCTTGAGTGCCCTGGTTCTGCCCGCTATTCTCACAGACCCGCACACGCACGCGATTTCTCTCTCCCGGCCCGAATTCCTGGTAGCTCTGCCCACCTTGGCCTTCGGTTGGTGGTCGCGTTCTCTGGGCGGCACCGTGATCGTGGGCATGCTGCTTTTTTTTCTGGTGGGCAAGATTCTCTAACGGGTATGCTGCCAGGTTGTCACGCTCACGGGGCTGGGATCATAGAATAATTGTCATTTTGTCCAAACCCGGAAGGCACTAGACCGTGTCTCTTGCCAAGCTGTCAGGAGGGGGGGGTCGGCTTTATTGATAAAAATAGTAATATCAATAAGATATAAATACGACCAATCTGGCATAACTGTTGCTTTTTTATAATCAGAAAGCGAATGAAAGGAGAAAGGCCATGACAGCACTTTGGATCGTAATCGGTTGCTTGTTCGTAACAGGGATCGGTGTCCGGTTCACCTATAAGGTAATGGGGCTCAAGCCCGCCGAAGCCGCGGCGGTATTCGCCCTGATCACCATGCTGGTGAGCGTGAACACGGCCCCGGTGCGTGAGTTCATCGCGCTGCTCTTCTAAAACAAGACTGATAAACACAGGAGGGTGTCATGAGAAAGGAGCGACTGACCAGGGAGACGGCGAACAAGATCACGCGGATCAGCGCCCAAGGGCTCATCCTGGTGGTCGTAACCTACCTGGGTCTGTATCTGGGTCTGTACCTGGATAAGGTGACCGACATGGCGCCCAACTTCACCTTGGTCTTTCTGGTCATGGGCGTGGTGCTGGGGTTCAAGGGCTTCGTGGAAGAAGTGGTGAAGGAAAGGAGGGCTTAAGTCATGACCGCCGTATTCGTAGCCATCGGGACATTGGCCTTTGCCGCCGCCACGGCGCGCTTCGCCGCCCGCGTCACCGCCCGCCGTAAACCGGCCGTGCACGGCAACTGGCGCTGAATAGAAAAATCACTCCTTATGAAACGGCCGCCCGCGGACATCCACGGGCGGCCGCCTTACTTTGTACGAGCACTTCGGATCATGTTCCCGGCGGTTTCAAACCTTGGGCACGTTTTGGTGTTGTTTCTTGATCATCATACCCGACAGAAGGCCTGTCAGTGGTGTATCGTTTTCCAGCACCACCTGCCCGTTGATGACGACCATGGCGAGTCCTTTGGGGAATTGCTCCGGGTCGCGGAAAGCCGCTTTGGTGCGGAAGTTGGGGGCATCCATCAAGAGGATGTCCGCGTAATACCCTTCCTTGATGAGCCCACGGTTTTCGATCCCGAATTCCCTGGCCGGCAACCCGGTGCAGCGGTGGATGGCCGTGGGAAGGTCAAGCAAGCCTCTTTCGTAGACATAGCGTCCGATGAACTTGGGGTAGCAGCCATAGAAGAGATATGACGGTTTGCCCATGCCCAACAGGATGGTGTCGGTCGTGATCATGACGCGTTTATCTAAGAGGGCCGGGAAGGTATAGGCCTCGGTGAAGGCATCGTCCGGCTCGCTCATGGACTCGAAGACCAGGACCCGGCCGTCTTCTTCCAGCAGCAGCTCGCACATGACATCAAAGGGGTGCATGCCGCGCTCATCGGCTATCTCGGTGAAGCGTCTGCCTTCCAGGGCCTTGTTCTTCTCACTGTGTACGGCCATGATGGTCACGGCGTCCCACCCCATCTGACGCATGATGTTAAGCGACCAGGTGTTGCGGCCGCGGTGCGGCCAGGTGGGTTTACCTGTCTCGATGTCGCGGCGGATGGCCACGCGCGTAGTCTTGTCCCGGATCTTCCTGATCACCTCGGCCTGTCCGCCGACCAGGGCCCAGGGCGGGAAGAAGGCCAGCAGGTGGGTGAACCCGACCGTGGTGGGCATGATGTCCATGGTAATCTCGGCCCCGGCATGGCGTTCTTTCTCCAGGAGGCCCAGGATACGCTTCATCTCCATGTTGATCAGCGGCTTGGGCATTAGGCGCATGGCGGTCTCGGCATGATTGGCGAGCCATTTGAGCCCCTTCAAGGCCAGGTTCTGGAAAGGACCGGCCCAGGGGACCGAGAAAATATGGGCGATATGGCCATGGATGCCCGCGCGCCGTGATATTTCGCCGATCTCGCCGATGGCCTGGGGCAGGGTTGAGCTGGTGTAGGAGCGGATGTGGCTAGCATGAATGCCCTGGTACTTTGCCAGCGGCCGGGCAAGCTCTATCAGCTCCCCAGTATCGGCATTGAGACCGGGCGCGTACTGCAATCCTGATGAAAGACCGAAGGCCCCGGCTTCCATGCCCTCTTCGAGCAGGCGCTGCATGACTTGGATCTCACGGAAGTCCAGCAGCCGGTTGTTGAGGCCTGAGGCGCAGATGCGCAGCAGACCGTGCGGCACCAGGAGTGCCATGTTGGTTGGCAGGCCGCGCGTGGACACATGGTCCATGAAGCTTGCCATGCTGTCCCAGCGGATATCGTGTTCGAAGTCCATCTGGGCGAAGACCTCGAGGTAGGTCTTCAACCCTTCGCGGTTCTCGGTGGTTAAGGGACTAAGCCCTATGCCGCAGTGTCCGCCCACGAAGGTGGTGATGCCTTGCCGCAATAGCGGGGAGAGGGTCTCGGCGTAATCGTCCCGGAAAAGGGTGAGGTCGGCGTGCGAATGGACGTCGATAAAACCGGGACAAAGCGTTTTCCCAGCCGCATCCACACGGCGGATGGCCCGGCTGTCTTTCAGATCGCCGATTGTCGCGATGGCCGGACCCTTGATGGCGACATCGGCCTGGTAAGGAGCCCGGCCGGAGCCGTCCACAATCTGGGCATTGGTGATGATCAGATCAAACATTCACACCTCCTTAAAAAAGGTTGCCAATACATGCAGAACCGATACGCAATTATAGGTTTTTTAGACAATAAAAGCAACGTAATCAAATGTCACATGGTCACAGGGATTTCAATCTGAGCGGTTGAAATAGTGGTAATAAGGTTGAGTGATCCCGGTGGATAAGTCCGGGACCACTCATTTTAGACCCCTAATGGGAAAAGTCTCTTACGGCTTGGTTTTTTCGAACGTGTAGTCCACGGCCGCCTCAACGCGGCGGTTCTTCAGACGACCGGCCGCATTCATGTTGTCGGCGATCGGCTTGGACTCGCCGAAGCCCTTGGCGTTTAAACGCTTGGCGTCCACGCCGAGCTTGTTGACCAGATAGGTCTTGACGCTGTCGGCGCGCCGCTGGGAGAGCTTCAGGTTGTAGGGGGCTTCGCCGACGCTGTCCGTATGGCCCTCGATGGTGACATTGAGTTCCGGGTGCTTCTTCATGATATCGGCGAACTTGGCCAGTTCCTCATGATACTGAGGCTGGATGTCGGCCTTGCCGGTCTTGAACTTGATATCCAAGGTGGCGCGGCCTTTTTCCACGATGGCCTGCTCCATGACCGACGGAGCCGGAACCGGTACGATCGGGGCGGGTACTGGAGCCGCAACCGGGATTGGGCAGCCGTTCTTATCAACCTTGACGCCTTCCGGGGTGCCGGGGCACTTGTCGAGATAGTCGGCCACGCCGTCGTTATCGCTGTCAAGCGGGCAGCCGGTGCTGTCAACCTTGGCGCCGGCCGGGGTGTCCGGGCACTTGTCGAGGTAGTCGGCCACGCCGTCCTTATCGGAATCGAGCGGGCAACCATTGGCGTCAACCTGTACGCCGGCAGGCGTCCCCGGGCACAGGTCCTTGTCATCGGTCACGCCGTCATTGTCGGAGTCCTTGGGTGGCTGCTTGTAGCCCAGGACATACATGAGGCCCAGCATGCCTTCAAAATTCTGGATGCTTGAATGCAGCTCGGGATCATTGAAGAGGAACAGGCTGCGCAGATCACCGCGCAACGCCACACGCTCGGTGAGGAACATCTTGGCGCCGATTCCGGCATCGGCCAGGAAACGGCCTGAAGACTCCGCATCGGGGAAATTAACCGAGCGGCCGCCGACGCCGAGACTGAGGTAAGGGACGATCATGCCGTCAGGCAACAGATAGATCAGGGAATCCAGGCGCGCATTGTACGCGTTCACCCGGTTTTTATCGCCTGTGCGGTAATCGGTCCTGATTTTGGTCTGCAAGCCTTCACCGCTGATCTCCATGCCGAAATACTTGGTGAAGTCGTACCCGACCTTGATGCCGTAGTTCACAGCGGGATGGAGGTGCTCTTGGTGCTTGAACATGTACTCGCCGCCGAAAATGCCCACGGAAAAACTTTCGGGGTTGATCACCGCCCACGTGGGGCTTGCCAGAAGGAATACCACCGCTAGACAAATACCGAGTATTTTCCGATTCATCATTTCCACACCTCCAACATTTATGTTGATAAAAACACCGCCTCTATAGATCTAATATACCGTAAAAACAAGGTCTATTTTATCTCCGAAGTGCAATGCGCGCAGCGTGTGGCCTTAATGGGGATGGACGACAGGCAGTAAGGGCAATCCTTGCTCTTGGGCTCAGCCTCCTTCTCTTCCTTCTTGAGCTTGTTGATTGCCTTGACCAGCAGGAACACGGCAAAGGTCACGATCAGGAAGGAGATCGCCACATTGATGAATATGCCGTAGTTGAGGGTGACGGCCGCCGCGGCTTTGGCCTGGGCCAGCGACAGATACGGACCAACCGTCGTACCCTCCCTGAGCACCAGGAACAGATCCTTGAAATCCACATTGCCCAGTAAGAGCCCGATGGGTGGCATGATCACGTCATCCACCAGGGACTTGACAATGGCGCCGAAGGCCGCGCCGATGATGATGCCCACGGCCATGTCAACGGCATTGCCTTTGATCGCGAATTCCTTGAACTCCTTCCACATATATAAACCTCCTCTGCTTGGTTCAATTTTGGACGCTGGTCATCGCTGCCTGGCCAGGTGCACAATCGGTCGCGTTCTCTGTCATCTGATAAATAACTTTGTGCCCCCCGCCTGTCAAGGCCTGTAGGTGCCGGCAGGCTCCCACGGCAGGCCGGTCGCCATGCCGCAACATGGATCATAGGGGGCCTTGCAGGGGGTGTGATTGCCGTTGTATTTAAACATCAGTCATGCCAGAATAAAAGTAAGGTCCTTGGGAGGAGAGAAAAATATGCAACGATTGATGATTGTCCTGATACTCTTGGTGCTGGCGCCTGCAACGCTGGCCGCCGAAAGCCGTGAATCCATCAAGTTGCGCGACGCCGCCGAGGTTCTCGACCGCATCATGTCCATCCCCGAGCAGCAGATCCCGCCGGCGCTTTTGTCCGACGCGCGTGGCATCGCCGTTATCCCGGGCGTGATCAAGGCCGGTTTTTTCGTCGGTGGCAGCTTCGGCAGAGGCGTCATGTCCGTGCGGACCGATAGCGGGAATTTCAGTGCGCCAGTCTTCATTACGCTCACTGCCGGAAGCCTGGGATATCAGTTCGGGGCGCAGTCCACGGATGTCATCCTGGTCTTCAAGAGTCCCCGAAGCATCGACGCCATCCGGCACGGCAAGTTCACCCTGGGCGCGGATGCCGCGGTGGCCGCCGGTCCCGTGGGTCGCTCGGCGGAGGCCGCCACCGATATCGCGCTCAAGGCCGAGATCTACTCCTATTCGCGCTCGCGCGGGCTTTTTGCCGGGGTTGCGTTTCAGGGCGCGGCCATCCAGGTGGATATCGAGGCCAACAACGCCTTCTACGGCCGGGATGTCAACACGGATGCGCTTTTCAAGGGCGCGGCAGGCGTGATGCCCGAGGAGGCCGCGAAATTCATCGCCCAGCTCGCGCGCTACGCTCCGCAAGGAAACTAAAGGCATGGAAGCGTTGGTCCTATGGCTGGTCAGGGTCATCGGCGATATGGGTTACATGGGGATTCTGCTCCTCATGGCCATGGAAAGCTCGCTCTTCCCCATACCGAGCGAGCTGGTGGTCCCGCCGGCCGGATACCTGGCCTCGCAGGGGCAGATGCATATCGGTCTGGTGATCTTCTTCTCGACCATGGGCAGCCTGATCGGTGCCCTCTTCAATTATACAATAGCCTACTATCTGGGAAGGCCTTGGATCCTGAAGTACGGGAAGTACTTCCTGATACCGCCCGAGAAGTTTGCCAAGGTGGAGGTTTTTTTTCTGCGGCACGGTGAGATCAGCACCTTCACCGGCCGTTTGATCATCGTGGTCAGGCATCTCATCTCGCTGCCGGCCGGGCTTTCGCGCATGGACCTCTTCCGCTTCAGCCTCTTCACCGTGGTCGGATCGTTTATCTGGGTCACCATCCTGGCCTATATCGGGTATATCGTGGGCAACAACATGGACTTGGTGAAGTTGTACTACAAACATACCGTCATCGCCCTGGTAATCGTCATGGCCGTTGTCCTGGCGGGATATATTTATTGGCAGAAACGAAATGCGACATCGGGTCTCTAAACAATAAAACAAGGAGGCAAATCATGTCGAAGAGAATCCTGCTCTTTCTTCTCACCAATGTCATGGTGATGGTCACCGTTTCCGTAATCGTCAATCTCTTGGGTATAGGGTATTATCTCACCCCGTACGGGATCAACTGGGTCAGCCTGGCCGTCTTCTGCGGCCTCTGGGGCATGGCCGGGGCCTTCATCTCACTGGCCATGTCGCGCTTCATGGCCAAGCGCTTTATGGGCGTAAAGGTCCTTGACCCGCATGCGGACCATCCGCTCGTCATGATGGTGGCGGGTTTGTGCCAGAGGGCCGGGCTTCCCATGCCTGAAGTGGGTATTTACGAGTCGCCCGAGATGAACGCCTTCGCGACCGGGCCCACAAAGAAGCGCAGCCTGGTGGCCGTGTCCTCCGGTCTCTTGAACCGCATGAACCGTGACGAGCTGGAAGGCGTTCTGGCGCATGAGATCAGCCACATCGCCAACGGCGATATGGTCACCATGACCTTGATCGCCGGTGTGGTCAATGCCTTCGCCATGTTTCTTTCGCGCATCATCAGCTACTTCGTGAGCTTGAGCGTCAAGGAGGATCTGGCCTATATCGTGCGCATTGTCCTGACCATCGCGCTCGACATCCTCTTCAGCATTCTGGGCTCGGTCGTGGTGGCCTACTTCTCCCGGGCGCGTGAGTTCAGGGCTGACAGCGGCGGGGCCAACCTGGCGGGCAAGGAAAGGATGATCGCGGCATTGGAGAACCTCAAGCGCAATTTCGAGCCCATCGACAACCGCGCCGCGTCGCTGGACACTCTCAAGATCTCAGGCAAGCCCAGCCGCTTCGCCGCCCTCTTCGCCACCCACCCCGCCCTGGATCGCCGCATCGAGGCCCTGCGCAATGCCGGCTGAGTTGAAGCCGGGCGCCGGTGATCTACTTCCCGGCGCTTGGCAGATTCAAGACTCGAAAGGCTGTGGTCGTTTTTAAGCCGATGACATTTCTTAGGCCCAAGGCATGGCTATTATCTCGAAATCCAATGTAAAAGAAGTGATGAATCTCGGTTTGCATTCTTTGGATTAATTACATAGGGCAAACGACCCTGATCACTCGATGGCACTGTCGTGGTAAATTATTTCCACTATAGCGGAATTATATTGCACAGTGCTTTATTTCATTATATAGTAATATATACAGACTACATTTAAAAACCATTGTTTGCTCAATGGTATATTATTTGCGATGTTTTCTTTACTAATACGTAATACCTTGGCGAGGTTGGGTTTAAATGGGAAAAATTGCTTTGCTACGTTTTGCGGGCGACAGAGTTGTTCTGGCTTTGATCCTCGTGTGCATGACTTTGGGATGTTCAGAAAAATCGAAGATCGTCCTCACAACCGAATATCAGGCCGTATTCCTGGACAATGGCCAGGCTTTTTTCGGCAAGCTGGAGAACAGCGATTCACCCTATCCGCTCTTAAAGGATGTTTTTTATATTCAGCAAGAGGTAAACAAAAAGACGAAAGAAGTGAAGAACACGCTTGTAAAACGCGGCAGCGAGTGGCATGGACCTGATCATATGTACATCAACGCCGAGCATATCGTGCTGATCGAGCCCGTAAGCGCCGATTCCAAGGTCGCACAGCTCATCAAGGAATCAAAGGCGCAGACGAAAGGCACCTCGCAAGGACAGTGAAGAGAAATGCATGCCGGGATACAGCGCGATGTGACTCCACGGCACATGATTTTAAAAGCAATGAAAGATCGCGCACGGTATAGTTGATAGGAGGTTGACTATGGGGAATCCGGCAAAGAAGGGCAATGGAATCATGTTTAAAAATGTCATGGTTATTCTTTTGATTGTGTGTATCATCCCGCCGCTGTCGGCCTTAGCCGCAGATAATGTCTGGGTCGTAACATCCGGTAATAACCCATACTGGTCAACGGCTGACAATTGGAGCCTTGGACATGAACCTGTTACCGGAGACAATGTTGAGCTCCGCTCTCAGGGTGCCAATGCTACAGCCATCTATGACACATTGAATAATCCGGGGCTGGAAATGGTAAAGATAGACGGCGCCGGAGGATCCACCCTGGAACTGCAACAATCCAGTGGGGCTTTCAACGCGGGAAATCTCTACCTTGGTAGTTCCACGGACACGAGCGGCACGTACAACCAGAGCGGGGGTTCTAATGTATTGTTTAATAATCTCTATGTCAGCTACGCCGCCGGCAGCTCAGGAACATATTGTCTGAGTGGAGGTAGTCTGACATCATTAGGGGGGACAGAATACATCGGCTACAATGGCACCGGGACTTTCAATCATACCGGCGGCTCAAATTCCGCGGGCTTTGGAAATCTAAGGATTGGCAGTGCTGGTGGTAATGGAACATACAACTTAAGCAGCGGCACCGGTGCATCGGATTCGGTCGTTTCTGTTGGTTCAGAATACATCGGAGATAGCGGCTCGGGCACGTTCAACCAGACCGGCGGAGCTAACTCAGTAGAAACCACTCTTCATCTCGGTTATGCGGCTGGCAGTCATGGCACCTATAATCTGAGCGGAGGAACCGTCAGGGGGGGTATGTCCGGTGAAATAGTCGGGGTCTCCGGCTCGGGCACATTCAACCAGACTGGGGGGTCCAATAATTCATTCATGGAACTTATCATTGGATCTCAGGCCGGCAGCAACGGGATATATAATCTGAACGATGGTATCTTGGAGACCGGCTCCCTCAGCAGTGAGTATATCGGCGTAAGCGGCACCGGAATATTCAACCAGTCCGGCGGTACGCACACGGTCTCCGGGGCGTTGATAATCAAGCAGAATGATACCGCGACAGGGGTGTACAACCTTTCCGGGGGGACGCTCACGGTTAATGGCGGGATCACCGTCAACGATCTACTGAATTATTCGGGTGGCACGCTCAACGCGGATATCATCAACAATGGCACCACGAACCTAAGCGGCATCGGTACGAGGACCGTGAATGGGGATTTAACCAACAACGGCACGGTAAAGGTAACGAACACCACCGTTCAATATACCGGGACCTTCACGAACAACGGCGCTTACATCAGCGATCCTTCCGTCAACAAGTTCATAGATCTGGTTATCGGAGCGTATGGCTACCTGCAAGGCGGCAGCTCCGACCAATTCCTTCTCTCTGGAAGTCTGGTAAACGACAGCACCAGTCCCCTCTGGGACACCTCGGAAGCCTTGCTCGGATTCACGGGCACGGGTTCGCACAATATCGATCAGATCAATGACTTCCGTTGGGGGACCCTTGCGATCTATGATGGGGGTTCGCTGTATCTTTCCGGTTCGGGCGATCTGTACGTGGAAAACCTCTTAGGCCTCACCTTTGACGGAACAGACACGATATCAAACATTTTTGGGAATGGGTTGAATATCTACTACGATTCCATTTATAATCCATGGCTTGAAGGGCGCACCTATTCCCTCGCGGACGGCGGGTCCCTGCTGGCCTACAACACCCCGGACCCTGTTCCGGAACCAGCCACCATGCTGCTTCTCGGCGCCGGACTGATCGGTCTCGCCGGGCTCAGGAAGAAGCGGAAAAAGCAACGATAACTCGCTCAAGCACGGGGCAGGGACCTACTGCCCCTTGAGCACCTCGTAGCCGGCCACGATGTCCAGGAGTTCCTCGGTGATGGTCATCTGGCGCTGGCGGTGGAACTGGAGATAGATCTCCTCCAGGCGTTCCTCGATATTTTTCTCGGCGTTCTGCATGGCGGCCAACCGGCTGGCGTTCTCGCTGGCCAGGGATTCGGCAAACGCCCGGAAGAGTGAAACGAACAGGTATTCGCGGATCAGGCTCAAGAAAAGGGCGTCGAAGTGCATGGTGTAGAGGGGCAAGGTGCGTGACTCCCATTTCCTTGATTTCAGGTTCTTGAGCCATGCATGATCGACGGGCAGCAGGTGCAGGGTGCATGGCTTGTAAGTGGCGCCGGAAACATATTGGTTGTAGTAGAGATAGATGTGCTCGATCTGATGCCGGAAGTGCCACTCTTCCAGGATTATGATCAGCTCCTGTACGGCCGGGGTGATGCCCGCCGTGGAGCCGGGGGTGGAGAGCCCTTCCGCCACCGTGATGCCGGCGTCCGTGATAAAGTCGCGCACGCGCTCGCCCACGCTCAGCACGGTGCGGCCTTGCTTCGGAACCCCCAGCTTGTCCATTTCCTCCAGGGCATGGGCCGCGATCAGCGCGTTGAGCTGCCCGCACAATCCCTGGTCGGACCCGAAGACAATGGCGCCCATGCGGGCGGGAGAACCGACGCGCGCCTGTACGGGAGGCTCGGGCTGGTCCTTGAGCACGATCTGCAGGCCCATCTCGACCGTGCCGGCATAGTCCAGGAGCGATTCGACCGCACGCTGGTACTGGCGGATGCTCACGGCCGCCAGGGCCTTCATGGTCTTGACCACGCCCAAAAGGTCGGTAGTGCTCTTGATTTTGCGCTTCAAGGACTCAATCGTCTGCATCCGGTCCTTCTCCAGGGGTTCCGACGGCGGTCTGGGCCGCGGCCAAGAGCGTGTCGTGGTCCTGCATGCTGACCTTCTCGCCGGTCTCGATTCTGCGGCATAGGTCCGAGAGCTTCTCTTTGACGGCTAAGCGCACGGTCTGCTCGGCCGCGCCGATTTCGACCACTGGGATATGGTCGAGCGCGCCGCCGGTGACAGCCAGGAGAGCGGCGATCTGCTCGGAGACCGGGATGGGAGCAAACTGCGGCTGCTTGAGGATCTCGCGCACGCGCCAGCCGCGTTCCAGGGTGCGCTTGGTGGCCTCGTCCAGCCGGGTGCCGAAGCGCGAGAAGCTCTCCAACTCTTCGAACTGGGAGTAGGAGATGCGCAGGTCGCCGGCCACGGCCCGGTAGGCCTGCAGCTGGGCCTTACCGCCCACGCGCGACACGCTCTTGCCCACGTCGACCGGCGGCAGGATGCCTTTCTGGAACAGGCCCGGCGACAGGTAGATCTGGCCGTCGGTGATGGAGATGAGGTTGGTGGGGATATAGGACGAGATGTCCTGGGCCTCGGTCTCGATGACGGGCAGGGCCGTGAGCGACCCGCCGCCGTGTTCCTTGCGCAGGTGCGTGGAACGTTCTAAGAGGCGCGAGTGGATGTAGAAGATATCGCCCGGGAAGGCCTCGCGGCCGGGCGGGCGCCGAAGGAGCAGCGAGAGCTCGCGGTAGGCCCGCGCGTGGCGGGTCAGGTCGTCGTAGACGATCAGCACATCGCGACCCTTGGCCATGAAGTATTCGCCTATGGAGGTGGCGGCATAGGGCGCGGTGAACTGCAACCCCGGCGGCTCCTCGCCCGCGGCCACCACTACGACGCTATAAGCCAGGGCGTTATACTCCTTGAGCACGGCGATGGACTTGGCCACGTCCGCGCTCTGCTTGCCGACGGCGCAGTAGATGCAGAGCACGTCCTTGTCGTGCTGGTTGATGATGGTGTCTAAGGCGATGGCGGTTTTGCCGGTCTGGCGGTCGCCCAGGATCAGCTCGCGCTGGCCGCGTCCAATGGGGATCAGGGCGTCAATGGCCTTCAACCCGGTCTGCAGCGGCACGGTCACGGGATCGCGGTGCATGATGGGCGGGGCCTCGCGCTCCACGGGAAGGCGTTCGGTGGCATGGATATCGCCCAGGCCGTCCAGCGGCCGGCCGATGGCGTCGACGACCCGGCCCAGCAGAGCTTCCCCCACCGGGGTGTCCAGCACGCGGCCCGTGCGGTGCACCTCGGCCCCGGCGCTGACGCTCTCACTGGCGTCGAGCATGATGACGCCGATCTCGCCCGGGTCAACGTTGAAGACCAGGCCGTAGAGGTCGCCGGAAAAGCGCACGAGCTCCTCGGATCGCACGCCGGACATGCCGCTTACCCTTGCGATGCCGGCGCCCACATAGGTCACGATGCCGACCTCCTCGGCCTTGAGCTCGGCCTTGTGATCGTCCAGGACGGTACTCAGCCGCTGGAAGGTATCGTTAAGGACCCCTTGCAGGGCCCCTTCATCGCTGACGCGTTTCATGCCTCACTCCTTTGTTCATGGCAACACCGGCTCGGCGATCTCCTCTTTGAGGGCCTGCAGAAAGGCCTCTTCGAGGGCCAGGAGATAGTCGCCCACGCTCCAGGAAACCTTGTGCCCGTGTACCAGCACCTCGATGCCGGTGATGATCTCGGGCGTGCTTTCGAAGCGGATGGGGGTCTCGGGCGGGGCATAATCTTCCAGCGCGGCGATGATGCGCTCCTGCTGGTCCGTGCTCAGCGCGAGGCTGGAGCGCACGATGACGCCTGTCTGGGTGTCGGCCTGGGCGAGGTTGTCACGGATGGCCTTGAGCTGCTCGGTCTCGGAATCCTCAAGCCGCCTGAGCATGACGCCCAGCACGCGTTCCTCGAGCTCGGCATCGGCCAGGTCATGCATGACGCGGCGGATGGTGTCGTAGACCTGCGATCCGGCCCGTCGTCTGAGGTCTTCAAGGAAACTCTGCTTCTCGCGCTCCAAGGTATCGTGCCAGCGGTTTTTCAGCGCATCGACATCGGCGCGCGCCTTCTCCAGCAGATCCTGTCTTGCTTTTGCCGCCGCTTCGCGGGCCTGGGAGAACAACTCTTCCCGCTGCGCCTCCAGGGAACTGGTCTTCGACTGGTAGTCTAGGGCCTCCTGCCTGGCCTTATCCTGCTGATCCCTGGCTTCGGCCCAGCTCGCTTCGATCTTGGCCTGGCGGGCATCTATGGCGCCCAAGATGCGTCCGTAGAGGAAATACTTGAGCAGGAAGACCAGGACCAGGAAGTTGACGATCTGGGCGAAGAGGACGAACCAGTCGATGTGCATATACTGCTCCTCGAAAAGGCTATTTCGCGATCACGTGGGCCCAGAACGGATTGGCGAAGATGAGGATCATGGAGATCACGAAGCAGTAGATGGCGATGGATTCGATCATGGCCAGGCTGACGTACAGGGTGCGCTGCAGGGTGTTGCGTTCGTCGGGCTGCTGGGCGATGGCGCTCAGGGCCTGCTGCACCGCCCGGCCTTCGCCCAGGGCCGGACCGATCGAGCCGATGGCCATGGTGAGTCCCGCGCCGATGATGGAGGCCATTGCAATCAAGGTTACGCTGTCCATATCATCCCTTCCTTTCACGGATATATTTGGTCGTGCCTGTCTTACTCATGTGCCTGCTCGTGTGTCTGCGAGGCCGAGGCGATATACACCATGGCCAGGATGGCGAAGATATAGGCCTGAACGAGCCCGATCAGGAGCCCTAAGGCCTGCATGATGATGGGGAAAAAGAGCGGGGTGACGGCCAGGAGGATGCCGATGACCTTGTCGTGGCTCATGATGTTGCCGAAGAGCCGGATGGCCAGGGCCAGAGTGCGCGAGATCTCGCCCATGATGTGGAACGGAAAGAAGATGAAGGTGGGCTGGAAGTATTCCTTGAAGTACCTCTTCAGGCCCTGTTTGGTAATGCCGTACAGGGGCACGGCGAAGAAGACGCTGATGGCCAGGGCCGCGGTGGTGGTCAGCGAGGCCGTGGGCGCCACGTAGCCCGGCATGATGGTCAGCAGGTTGGACAGGCCGATGAACAGGAAGAGCGTGCCGATATAGGCCAGGTACTTATCCGGTTCATCCTGGCTGACCTCGCGGATCTGGTCCCTCAGGATGGTCACCACGGACTCCAGGAAATTCTGCCAGCGCGAGATGCGGATTTGAGAGCTGACCCGGCGGGTTACCAGCCAGGAACCGCCCACCAGGATGAGCATGATGAGCCAGGTATAGAGCATGGTGGCGTTGACCGTGATGAACCACCAGTGCCAGATGATGATCTGGTCGGGGCTGATCTGATTGGATTGCAGGATCTCCATGCGCTTATCCTTAAACGGCGGCGCCTTCTGCGGCGCGCTTCACTCTCCGGGAGGTGAGGGCGCGCATGATAAAAAAGCCCGCCAGACAGGCCGCCAGCCGCTCCCAGCTTCCGGCCATGACGAAGTAAAAGCCGGTCAGCACCACGGCCAGGCGCACGCTCAGGCTCTCGAACAGCAACAGGTGCGGCCGGGGATGAGAGCTCAGGCGCTTGACCGTCAGCCACAGGGCCTCGAAGTAGAAAAGACCTAAGGCCATGCCGGCCAGGAACGCCGCGCTCAGGATCAGCCAGCCGTGCATGCGCGACCTCCGCCGGACATCATTTGCTGTAGCCCCCCTTTCTGACCCAGTACCAGGCATTGGCGCAGCCGATCAACAGACCGGCGATCAGGAGCATCAAGGTCCAGGAATACTGGCTGGGCCAGTGGGCGTCGATCCAGATCCCCAGCGCGATGCCCAGCAACGTGGGGATGGCCACGGACCAGCCCACGATGCCGAACATGCCCAGGCCGAACCAGACGGTCTGATCCTGCTCCCGGCGGCCGCGGATCTTGAGCGCCCCTTTGCGCTCCACCTCGCGCGTGAATTTGCGCAGGATGGCGCGGCGCCGTTCGCGCGATTGCTGCTGCGGGTCCTTATCCATGTTCCCTGAGCTCCATGAAGCGCCGCACGAGGTCGGCCTCCAACCTGGCCGAGGCCGTGCGGGCGGCCTTCTCCTTGTCGTCGATGACCTTGTACTGCTCCTCCACGACCTGCTCCAGGCCTTCCAGGTCGGGCGCCCGGATGGCGCTGCGGGCCGAGACCATGACGTCGGAGCCCTTCTTGACCAGGATGCCGGCGTCCACGGCCAGGAAGATCTCCTCTCCGCCCTGGGCCACGACCGACATGAGGCTGGGCGCTAAGGCGGCCACAAAATCGATGTGATTGGGCAGCAGGCAGAAGGAGCCGTTGAGGGCCTCGGCCACAATCTTTTCGACCTTTTGGTCCATGAACACCTCGCTGGGCAGCAGGATCTTAAAGTTCATTCTTAAAGGCCTCGTCGATATCGCCGATCATGTAGAGACTCGATTCGGGATAGTCCGCGAACTCGTCGTTTAAGATGCGCTCGCAACCGGCCAGGGCGTTTTCGAGCGAGACCATGCGGCCTGTAAGCCCGGTGAACTGCTCGGTGGTGAAGAAGGGCTGGGTGAAGAAACGCTCCAGCCGCCGCGCGCGGTAGACAATGCGCTGGTCTTCGCGCGAGAGCTCGGCGATGCCCAGCATGGCGATGATGTCCTTCAAGTCCTCGTAGATGTTGAGCGTGCGCCGGATCTCCTGGGCTACCCGGTAGTGGCGCTGGCCCGCGGTCTGGGGCATGAGCATCTTGGAGCCGGACTGCAGCAGGTCGATGGCCGGGTAGAGCCCTTCACTGGCGCGTTTGCGCGATAGCACGATGGTGGCCGAAAGGTGTCCGAAGGTGTGCGAGGCGGATGGATCGGTGAAGTCGTCGGCCGGGACGTACACGGCCTGGATGGAGGTGATGGCGCCATTGACCGTGGTGCTGATGCGTTCCTCCAGCTCGGCCAGCTCCGTGCCCAGAGTCGGCTGGTAGCCCAGCCGCGAGGGCAGCTGGCCCATAAGGCCCGAGACCTCCATGCCGGCCTGGATGAAGCGGAAGATGTTGTCCATCATCAAAAGCACGTCCTGGCGTTCATCATCCCGGAAGTACTCGGCCACGGTCAGCGCGGCGTGTCCCACGCGGAAGCGCGCGCCGGGGGGCTCGTTCATCTGGCCGAAGACCATGACGGTGTTGCCCAGCACGCCCGCGGTGGCCATGTCGCGGTAGAGCTCTTCGCCCTCGCGGCAGCGTTCGCCGATGCCGCAGAAGATGCTCACCCCGGCATGGCCCTTGACCGTGTTGTGGATCATCTCGGTGATGAGCACGGTCTTACCCACGCCGGCGCCGCCGAACAGTCCGGCCTTGCCGCCGCGTTCCAGGGGAGCCAGGACGTCGATGGCCTTGATGCCGGTGGCGAAGATTTGTGAGACCGTGGACTGCTGGGTCAAGGGCACGGGCTTCTGGTGGATGGAGCGCAGCTCGCCCTGGATCTCGCCTTTGAAGTCGATTGCCTCGCCGAAGACGTTCATGACCCGGCCCAGACAGGCCTTGCCGACCGGCACCTGCAGGGGCAGACCGAAATCAATGATCTCGGAGCCGCGCGCCAGTCCCTGGGTGGGCGTCAGGGCCACGCCCCGCACCATACCGGCGTTCAGGTGGGTGTTGACCTCGATGGTCACTTCCTGGTTGTCTCCGGCCTTGAGCACGGAGAAGATCGCCGGCAGCCTGGAGGGGAAATGCGCGTCGATGACGCTGCCGCGCACGCTGACGATCGTGCCTTTGTTTGCCGCTTCCATGTACACTACCCTTATGGCTTCATCATTTCTATTTTTTTCCCCTGGAAAAGGTGCCGCACCGCATCACGATTGTGGTCTTGATGATCTAAATAAGATCGGTCGCGCGCATGTCAAGGGCCGGCGCTTTATGGCCTGGAAAATGGGCCGTCGTTGTGGTACTTTGCCCCCTATGGAGAAGGACCACCTACGCGCCAGCATGCATGATCTGGTGCTCAGGACCTGCACCGAGCTGCCTGAGGATGTGGATCACGCGCTGGCCGAGGCCTGCGAACGGGAAGAGGCAGGTTCCGTGGCCCAGGAAACCGTATCCATCATGCGCCAAAGCCTGGCGCTCTCCCGCGCACACCGTCTCCCCCTCTGCCAGGACACCGGCAGCCTATTCGCGTTGGTGCGCCACTCCCAGCCCCGGGACATGGAGGATCTCGAAGAGGCCCTGCGCGCAGCCGTCAGGGACCTGACCGAGAAGGGCATCCTCAGGCAGAACTGCGTGGATCCGCTGAGCGAGAAAAACACCGGCACGAACATGGGCGCGCACGTGCCCCAGATCCATTTCCAACCGGCCGCCGGGCCGGCCACGGTCAAGCTGATGCTCAAGGGCGGGGGGTCGGAAAACATGAGCGCGCAATACAGCCTGCCCTGCAAGGAGCTGGGCGCGGGCAGAGATTTCGACGGCGTGCGGAGGGCCGTGCTGGATGCCGTAAACAAGGCCCAAGGCAAGGGCTGCGCCCCGGGCATCTTAGGTCTATGCATCGGCGGGGACCGGGCTTCGGGCTATTACCTGGCCAAGGAGCAGCTTTTCCGCAAGCTCCCGGACGTCAATCCGGAACCGGCGTTAGCCAAGCTGGAAGAGGATATCCGCGCCCAGGCCAACCGGCTGGGCATCGGCCCCATGGGCTTAGGCGGCAAGACCACGGTCCTGGGCGTCAAGGCCGTCACCGCCGGCCGTCACCCGGCCAGCTACTTCGTGAGCATCAGCTATTCCTGTTGGGCCACCCGGCGCTACGGTGTGGAGCTCGACGACCAGGGAAGGATCGCCGCATGGCTGTGAAACGCATCCGCTCCCCCCTGGATGCAAAGACCGTCCGGGGCCTCACCTGCGGCGAGCGCGTGCTTGTAAGCGGCACGATCGTCACCGGCCGCGACCAGGTCCATAAGTATCTGGCTGAAGGAGGGGATGCCCCGATCGATCTGAGCGGCATGGTGATCTATCACTGCGGTCCGGTGGTGGTCAAGGATGCCCGGGGCTGGAAGATCACCGCGGCCGGGCCCACGACCTCCATGCGCGAAGAGCCCTATCAAGCCAAGGTTATCGAGCGCTTCCGGATAGGCGCCGTCATGGGCAAGGGCGGCATGGGGCCGGCCACGCTGGCCGCCATGCAGGCGTATGGCTCGGTCTACCTGCATGTTACCGGCGGCGCGGCTCAGTGCCTGGCGCGCTGCATAACGGCCGTCCAGGAGGTGCACCTCCTGGAGCGCTTCGGGCAGCCCGAGGCCATGTGGGTGCTTGCGGTTCAAGACCTGCCGGCTTATGTGACCATGGACAGTCATGGAAAATCGCTGCACACCGCCGTGGAGGAAGAGAGCGCCCGGAACTTCAAGCTGCTGCTGGAAGAAGAAGCATGAAAAGCAAACGCAACGAAATATATACCATAAGGAGTCAGCCATGCATGTAAAGGATTTGTTCGATCTGAAGGGCAAGGTCGCCATCGTCACGGGCGGCGGCAGGGGCATCGGCCAGTTCATGGCCACCGGTCTGGCCGAGGCGGGCGCGAACGTGGTCCTGGCCTCGCGCAAGCTGGCCAACTGCGAGAAAGAGGCTGAGGCACTCGCCAAGCTGGGGGTCAAGTCCCTAGCCGTGCAGTGCGACATGGCCAAGAAGGAGGATATCGCGGGCCTGGTCAAGACCACCATGGACGCGTTCGGCACCATCGATATCCTGGTCAACAACGCCGGACTTACCTGGGGCGCGCCCACATTGGACTTCCCCCTGGACAAATGGGAGAAGATCTTCGACGTCAACGTCAAGGGCGTGTGGATTCTGTCGCAGCAGGTGGCCCGCATCATGAAGGAAAAGGGCGGCGGCAAGATGATCAACGTCTCCTCCATCTACGGCTCGCGCGGGTCCAACGAAGAGGCGCACCCGGCCGTGGCCTATAACCCCTCCAAGGCCGCCGTCGAGGTCCTGACCAAGAACCTGGCCATCAAGCTGGCGCGCTACAAGATCTACGTCAACTGCATCGCCCCGGGTTTCTTCAAGACCGACATGATGGCCTATGTCTTCAAGCCCGAGATGAAACCAATCCTGGACCTGACCCTGGCCGCCATCCCGCTCAACATGTACGGCGAAGAGAACGAGGTTAAGGGCCTGGCCGTGTTCCTGGCATCCAAGGCGTCGAACTATATTACGGGCGGGGTGTTCCCGGTGGATGGGGGATTGTCAGCGCAATAGGACTAGGCGCGGGCGATCAGAACTTCGCATACCTTTGTCGCTCCTCGTCGTAGGAGCTGCGCCATACGTCAAAGTATGGCTCGCTCCACGAATCGTCGCTTCGCGGTCTGCTTTGTTCTGACGCCCGCGCGGTTTTCTGAGTAACAGTGAGAACGGGAGGGCATTAGCAGGCTGTTGAAATTTGATTTACTGGGGAGCACATAAACCAACATTTGCGATGAATTTGGGTAATGATCGAGCAGAGAGCCGGAGAATATCCATCTGATCGATTCGTTTGAATGCCTTTCAAC